>Ga0209089_10000381_pt1 | contig 41344 bp, 36 predicted proteins | sample ArcticOcean_MG_C_FD_187431 | JGI IMG/M metagenome (GOLD analysis project Ga0209089, IMG submission 187431) | Marine microbial communities from western Arctic Ocean - ArcticOcean_MG_CB2_150 (SPAdes) (version 2) | ecosystem: Environmental > Aquatic > Marine > Oceanic | place: Arctic Ocean: Canada...
TAACCACTGGGTGACTTTGTACTGGGGCCAGTTTTTCTGGCTGACGCATGAGGATGTCCAGGGCTTCAATGCACCTGCGACTGTCCAATACAGCTTCAAGCATGAAGATCTATGGCTAGATCGCTAAGCAACTAGCCCGGGTTCAACATCGTATGAACAAATGATGGCCTGCTCCCGGAAGGGAGCAGGCCATCAAACATATAGATGGATTCTTGGAATGAATCCTTCCCTTGCAAAACCAGTGAACTGGCAAGAGTGCAGACCGATTCAATCTGCTATAAAGAGCCACAAAATAGAAGACTAGAATATTTAAACATTACCCCGTTATGGCGCAGTATAAACGGTATTAACTATTAACTGACGCCTATATACCGTTGCTGAATAAATCGGTATAATCGCCATCTATGATCACCATCGGAATCGTAAATCGGGCAGGCTGACAATGCAACAATACGTCATCAAAAGAGTATTACTATTCGTCCCCACGGTTTTCCTCGTCACGCTGATTGCTTTCATTGTGATGGCCGTATTACCAGGAGATCCTGCGATTGCCATCTTAGAAGGTGACGGCGGAGGGTCATACAGCCTGGAGGACCTGGAAAATCTCAGAAAAGAACTGGGAACCGATCGTAACGTTTTCATACAATACGGGAGTTGGATTGGTGGCGTAGCTAAAGGTGATTTTGGGGAGTCGCTATGGTTCAAGTCGTCCGTAATGACAGAGCTTGGCTCCCGAATTCCAGTCACAGTAGAACTGGCCGTACTATCAATACTGATGTCGGTGGTGGTTGCAGTTCCGCTAGGTATCATTTCTGCTATCAAACCGGATAGCAGACTGGACTACGGCGCTAGGATTTTCACACTCATTGGTATCGCTATTCCCAATTTCCTTGTAGCGGTGTTAATGATTCTGTTCTTGTTGAAGGTCTTTAACTGGTTACCGTCACTGGGCTATGTGGATCTATGGGATAACCCAGCCCAGAACCTTTCGCAGATGATTTTCCCTGCATTAGCACTGGCTCTGTATGAAATGGCGTTCATTGCCAGGGTGACCCGGTCTTCGATGATGGAGATAATCCGGGAAGACTATATGCGTACGGCTCGGTCAAAAGGTCTAACTGAACGGGTAGTTCTGTTCCGTCACGGATTGAAGAACGCTGTCTTGCCTATTCTGACAATTTCGGGGTGGCAGTTTGGTCGCCTGTTCGGTGGAACAGTTGTCATTGAGACCATATTTTTGGTTCCTGGAATGGGACGAATCCTCATTGAAGCGGTACAGCACCGGGACTTCCCTCTTATTCAAGCTGCCATCGTAATCATTGGTATTGCCATCGTTACCATAAACTTGCTAGTGGACCTGCTGTACGGATGGCTTGACCCCAGAATTCGGTACGCTTAATAAACGAGCAACTGCTGTAAAAAGCAGGTGTAAACGAATGAGTCAGACCGAAATTTTAGGTTTCAGATAGGATTAACAGATGTTTGCGGATCAAACGGAAACCAGCGAAGTAGATATCTTAGCGGCTAATCTAAGGATTAGGCCCAAACCACAATTCCATGTCGCTGTATATCAAAATATAATACGGTTTGCCAAGAACAAACCACTAGCTTTTAGCGGTGGTGCGGTTTTGGCTCTTATGATTATTCTGGCCTTCTTGACCCGTTACGCAGGCCTTGCTCCTTACGACCCTGAGCAGATAGGGGTTGCCACTAAATTCGGCGCACCCGGAGCCGATGTGATCTTAGGCACCGACCAGCTAGGCCGAGACGTTCTCAGCCGGCTGATGTACGGCACCTGGGTGTCTTTGAAAGTAGGACTGGTGAGTACCCTTATCGGTATCAGCGCCGGCACCATAATCGGTATCTTCAGCGCTTATATCGGTGGTCTGTTTGACCTGGCAGTTCAGAGATTTGTGGACGCCATGATGGCGTTCCCGCCGATAATCTTGGCTCTGGGTTTGATGGCCGCACTTGGCGCTTCTGATAGAAACGTGATTATCGCTCTGATAGCAATTCTAACTCCAGGCGCAACCCGCGTTATTCGGTCTCAGGCTCTCAGCATCAAGGAACTTGACTACATCCTGGCCGCCAGAGCAATTGGGGCCACTGCTTTCCGGGTGGTTTTGAAACATATCCTACCCAACGTGATGGCTACGTACATCGTATTGATTACCATCACAATCGGGTTTGCCATCGTGGTTGAGGCAGCTCTCAGCTTCCTGGGCGTTGGCGTCCCACCAGACGTTCCCACTTGGGGTGGCATGCTGCAACTTGGTCGCAAATACATCGACATTACGTCCTGGTTGGCCCTGTTCCCTGGTATCGCCATCGCACTGGTGGTGTTCTCGGTGAACTTCCTAGGCGACGGTCTACGAGACGTAATGGACCCGAAACTGCGCGGTCGTTAACTAACTACAACGCAGCTTATAACTTGGCTTAACTTAACGGCGGGCATCTTGCCCGCCGTTATTTTTTGTTCCAGATTAGCTGGTGGTGACACCCAACAAACTGGGAGCTATACTGGCCTAGCACTCCCAAATCAGCGTGCCAATTGCTCTGCATACCGGCAAAACAGGACACCAACGACTTGAACGACCATATCCTTTTGGACTCCGCATCCCCCGTGGCCACGGTCACTTTCAATCGCCCAAGCCAACGCAACGCTATTAGCTTTGCAATGTGGCGCGAATTTGCCGATATCATGCAGAAACTAGACGCAGACCGTAGCGTTCGGGCCGTGGTGATTACCGGGGCCGGCGGCGAGGCATTTTCAGCTGGGGCCGACATCCAAGATTTCGACGATTACCGCTCCGATTCCACCAAGGGCCGGGGCTACAACGACGCCGTGAACGGCGCACTCAAAACCCTGTCAGAAATGGCCACACCGACCATCTCCATGATTAAGGGTTTTGCTGTGGGCGGCGGTTGCGAATTGGCCGTGGCAACCGACCTGCGCATAGCCAGCGACGACAGCCGAATGGGCATCCCGGTGGGCAAACTTGGCATCAGCATCGGCCACCGCGAGATGCGTGGACTGGTCAACTTGGTAGGCAAGGGCAACGCCATGTATATCCTGCTGTCTGCCCGGTTGCTGAACGCTGAAGACTCACTCAGGATCGGCCTGGTCAACCAGGTGGTGAAGCCGGACGACCTAAATGATTACACCTACAAACTGGCGAATGACATAGCGTCACTAGCGCCCCTGTCTCACGCCGTTAACAAGCTGACCATGCAGCAAGTCCAGAACAAACCATCATTGGAGAACCTCACCAAAGAAGAGGACGACTTACCCTTGACCCAGTTTGACACCAAAGATTACCTGGAAGGCTACAAAGCCTTTTTGGAAAAGCGCCGCCCCAACTTTACTGGCGAATAGCGGCCATATTATTGGCGGCCTTACCCAGCTTGAACCACCAGAATAATCAACCAGCTTAAACAAGCAGAAAAAGAGACCTTTTGACAGCACGTCCAGCTAAAATCCGGGCCGACCGTCTCGTCTTTGATCGTGGCCTGGCCGACTCCCGCGAACAGGCCCAAGCCCTGATTATGGAGGGCAAGGTCTACACCCCGGCAGGCCGAGTTCTTAAAGCCGGCTCCACACTCCCGGAAGACGTTGAGCTTGAGGTTAAGGGCCGTTTGCCCTTTGTCAGTCGGGGCGGTGTCAAACTGGCCCACGCCCTGGATGAGTTCCAAGTTGATGTGGCCGAGTTGACTGTGCTGGACGTTGGCGCGTCCACCGGCGGGTTTACAGACTGTGTGCTGCAACGCGGCGCGCGCAAGGTCTACGCAGTTGATGTTGGCCACGGACAGATGAATTACGGCCTACGCCAGGACGAGCAAGTGGTCGTAATGGAGAAGACCAACGCCCGCTACCCATTTGAGCTTCCAGAGCCGGTGGACCTGATGGTGATGGACGTCTCGTTCATTTCCATCTCCATGGTGATCCCGGAGGCCATGAGCCACCTGAAGTCGGGCCATTTCATAGTTTCGCTGGTTAAACCCCAGTTTGAGGCCCAGAAAGGCCAAGTAGGAAAGGGCGGCGTAATCAGAGACCCGAAAGTACATGCCAATGTGCTGGGCAGGACGGTCAACTGGGCCGTTGGTCAGGGAATCCGAGTCAGAAACATCTGCCGTTCGCCGATACAGGGCGACGCCGGCAACAGAGAATTTTTCATTCTGTTACAAAAACCGTAATCATAAGCAAGCGTTAACGCTAAGAGGAGAACTTTTATGGACGTTGAAGAGATTGCAAAAATCCTAACTGAGCAGGGTAAGACAGTTTCAGTGGCTGAAGCAGACACCGCCGGACTGATCGGCTACATGCTGGGCGCGATTCCCGGTAGCTCCAAGTATTTTCCCGGTGGCGTCATTGCCTACACCGGCGGTCTTAAAGAGAAAGTTCTAGGCGTGGCTGCTGACGTTTCTCCCACTCACGGCACCGTGAGCAGCGAGATGGCCATTGGGATGGCTAGAGGTGTACTGGAACTGTGCGGCACCGACTATGCAGTGTCCACCACCGGCGTCACCGGCCCTGCTGCCGGTCGGGCCGGACTACCCATTGGCACCTTCTGGATCGGTCTCGCAATCAAAGGCGGACAAGACAGGGCCATTGAAGTCCTACTGCCAGGCGACCGCGATGCCTGCAAGCAAGGGGCCGCCAAAGCTGCACTGGACCTACTGGGTGAAGAACTCCGTTCCTAATCAAGTTTTTAGCCGGGTTCGCTAGCCCGGTTCTAAATTCTGCTCTGATTCAGCCGAGCCCTTGATGTTGTCCCAGTCGTAACCCATGGGAATCATCTTGACCTGACGCCAGGTCTCAGACTGGTCGGCATAGTGCTCGCTGCCCGGATGCCCGGAACTGCCCAGCGGCACCACCCAGAGGGAATCATCCCAGTTTGATGGGTCGTAGGAGTAACGGGCCACAGATAGGCTTGTAACCGTGTTGGGATTCGCCGGCGAATAACCACCCTGGAGCGGTGTATCGCCATCGCCGCTGGTGGGGATGGCTGGCGGGTCTAGCAGTTCTGCCAGGTCTGGATACGCCGCCGACAGATTGTGCTTGGGGCGGGCCTGGTGCACCTTGCCCCATTGCCACTGGTCAATGTCGTCTCCCAGCCGTTCGGTCAGCGTCACCACTGCCTTGGACAACGCCCGTGCAACCGCGGTGGGCCAGGTGTCACGCTTGGGCAGCAGTGAACAATCATCCTGGCCGATCATCGCCACCAACCGCGCCTTGAGTCGATTGGAGAAAGAACCCAAACCCCTGTCTGCCGGGTGCCAAGCTTCGTAGGCCAGCTTCTCCGTCAGGTTGGTCTCCAATACCTCTTGCAACAGGGCGTCGCGCATGGCGCTGTAGATTGTGGGCTGGACCTTGTCGGCGTCCATCTCACAGTTCCAGTCTAGAAGTCGTTCTTTGGCCGCCTTGCTCAGCTCATCCTGAGGTTCCAGTTGCTTGACCACACTCTGATAGGCCAACGCCGGGATGGACAACCGCTGTGCGTGCACCTGGGCCATGTCTTCTGCCGTGGGTCTGGTCAACGACTTGAGTCCCGCAGTAACCCGCTTGACCCTGAACTCAGGTGTGAAGTCGATGGCGATGTAGTGGGGATAATCATCTCCCACTGGTCTGTTGTTCGCCGTGGCGATATAGCCCTCCGGTGGGTTGACGGAAATTGGCAGCTCATCAAAGGGAATATCCCCTTCCCACTCGTGCTCGCCGGTCCAACCCGGCACCGGAAGCCAGCCGTTGACCCTAGAGCGAATGGGTATGCGCCCCCGGCAGAGATAACCCATATCGCCGTGTATGTCGGCAAAGAGCAGGTTGTTGCAAGGGTCAACCCAGCCCTCCATGGAGTCCACCAACTCCTGACTGTTCTCCGCCCTCAGCATTTTCCAGAGTATTTCCGGCCAGGTGGAAGCTTTCTCCGTGGCCGTGTATTTGAAGGCCAGCCCAGACCCTTGGGCTGGGTCGCCAGAGATAATCGGTCCGTGTTGGGTGACCGTCACCGTCGTCTGAACGTCGCTGCCATCTTTGACCTTGATGGTCTCGTGGAACGTCTCCGCATCTAGCCACCGGTCTCTGAATAAATACTTGCCAGGCTCGCCGTCTTTGAACTGCTCGATATACAGGTCTTGGTAGTCTGCGGCGGTGTGGGTGACGCTCCAGGATACCCGGCCATTGTGGCCAAAGTGAGGGAATCCGGGTACGCCAGGGAAAGACAGGCCCACCACGTCGAATTCCGGACAGGCCACTTGGTTCTGATAGTAGGAGTTGGGCGTGTCCAGTGCCCTATGGGAGTCCCCGGCCAGGATGGGCTTGCCAGTGGCCGTCTCAGCGCCGCAGAGGACCCAACTATTGCTGCCCGAGTCCATCTCATTCAGATAGTTAAGCCCGGCTGCGCCTTCGGTGAGTTCCTTCAGGCCTTCATCCAGGGGGCCGGGAGAGGTGGAGCCAGGGGGCAGGATCATCAAGAAACCCGGCTCAACACCTGGGAAGAGCTTGCCAGCGGTTTCAGCCCCCATCTCACGGACCATCCGCGCTCGCCAGATCTTGGACTCGAAAACGCCCATGGATATGTGGCGAACTTTGTAGGCAATCAGGCCGTGCCAGGGTTGCCAAGGTTCCGGCTGTAGACCGGTGATGCGGTATTCCACCGGTAGTGCGTCGCCGCTGTTGATGAAGGCGTTCACGCCGGCGGTGTAGGCATCAAACATCACTTTGGTGTGAGTGTCCATCACCTGGTAGTCGGCCTTGGCGCTGGCTTCCAAACGGAACCGGCGCATCATGATGTCCTGGTTAACTGCCTGCTCGCCCACAGCCTCGGCCCAGCGACCAGCGCCGCGCAGACGATCATATTCCATGTGCCACATCCGGTCCTGGGCGGTAGCAAACCCCTGGGCAAAATAGGCGTCCCTCTCTGATTCGGCCTTGATGCGCGGAATACCATGTTTATCCCGGTAGATTTTCACTGACCCGTTTAGCCCCTTGAGGCGCACGGTGCCGGTCAGGTTTGGGATAGCTGACTTCAAATCCTGTCCGTTAATCATTTCAGAGATCATATCTGCCCTTAGCCTTCTAGAATCCAGCGGTGAAATCCCCCGGATACTACCATATGAATTTTTGGAAGAGCACCTGGGGATTGACGGGGTTCAGGCGCAGAGCTACCATCCCTGCACCTATAACCCAAGCAGTTAATTTACGGGGATGAGCGGGCACATGCAGATTAGCAAGAATATCTACGCCACCCATATTGAAGAAGATTCCAGTACCTTTGGGGCAATGCACCCCGGCGGTACCCACATCTATTTTGTGGGCGACCCAAACGATCACATGGTGATGGTGGACTCGGGCGAGCCCTACCGAGCCTGGACCAAACAGATTCAGGATTTCTACTCGGAGCTGGGCAAGCCGCGTATCTCTTCGATAGTGGTTACCCACGGCCACGGTGACCACATTGGCGGGTTGGACCGGCTCCAAGAACAGTTTGGCTGTATTGTCCGCTGCCACCCCAAGCTGGAGCCACTGCTCACCCAAAAGCTGGGTGAAGGCTGCGTGGAGAAACTCAAATCCAGAGAGTCGGTCATCGCCGGCGGCGGTGTGAAGTTGAGAGCCCACTTCACACCCGGCCATGAGGCAGACCACATCTCCTATTACATCCCCGGCGACAAGGTAATCTTCAGCGGAGACACCATCCTGGGCAACTCCTCGTCCAGCGTGCGCAACCTGAAGGAGTACATGGAGTCGTTGGAAACCCTGGCAGGTCTGAAGCCAAACCTGATCTGCCCCGGCCATGGCCAGATCATCAAGAACGGCACTGCTCGAGTAGAAGGCTACATCCGCCACCGGACTGAGCGTGAAAACCAGGTGCTGGCCGCTTTGGAGGCTGGTGTGGACTCCGTGGAGGACATTGTCACTTCCGTCTACTCTAAAAACCTGCGCCGTAACCTTCGATCTGCTGCCGGCCGGAACGTACGAACCCACCTGGACAAATTGACCGAAGAGGGACGGGTGGAGAAATCGGAAGCAACGTTCAGAATGGCTAAGGGTTAGAGCAGATGCAGTTTAAGCAGATTAATCTGGGGGGTGCCGCCCCCACCGCCGGAGTTGGTTGTGGCGGGCTACTATTTCTTTTAGGCCTGATACTGGTCTCGCCAGTGGGCGAATGGCTCATCAAGGGAATCGGTTGGATATTCATCGTAATGGGCGTTTTTGCCATCGGGACCGGCATCTATTTCTGGATAAAGGGTTCCAGAAATAGATGCCGGTCTGATTAACTCAAAACAGCAAAACAAAAAGGCCGACGCACCATGCGTCGGCCTTTTTGTTTTTCCGCGATGTGAGACTAGTCGCTGCGTTCCAGGAGTTCTATCCGCACATCGCCGGGTGCACGGACAAAGGCGATGCGTAGACCGGGACGGAGGTCCTTGGGTTCCATGGAGAACTCGGCGCCCTTGGCTTTCAGTTCAGCGGCGGCTTCGTCTAGGTTGTCCACCCGCAGGCCAAAGTGATCCAGGCCCACATACGGGTCATGGGGGCCATCGGGGGTGGCGTCTTCTGCCTGGGCGATGAACACCACCAAGCCGTTGATGTCTATATCGACTCTGGCTTGGCCGTCAGACTGGACGCTTTCTTTGATTGCGGCCCCAAACATCTCGTTGAAATACTTGGCCGTTTCCAAGGGTTGGCGACTGCGCAGATGAATGTGGTCGTAGCTGTAGGTAACCATGGTTCACTTCCTAATCGATTTGATGTTTTGTGCTGGTAGCGGTGGCTATCGGGCGATACCGTAGGCCACTCCTTGGGTTTCTTTGTCGTCTCTGCCGCCCATGTGTGTGCCGAGAGACATAACCAGCGCTCCCATGGCCGTCTGTGACCAGAACCAATCGTGGATGTCTCGGTCTGCGCCGTCGGGCCGCTGCGCCATCCTGGATTCGTAATAGAAGGCCTTCAAGTCGTTTACGCAGTGACGGAGGAACTGGGGCACGCTGATGTCCTCGGGCCTTTCCTTCATGTCCGTTTCTTCGCCGCTGATGTAGCCCTCAATGAACCGGATCACTCCCCGGAACCGACGCTGCGGGATGGAGCTTGCGCCCACGGCAGTACGGCCATTTTGGGAGTTCAACCACCGCTCGTAGTAGGCCCTGAGTGCGGCGAGTTCGTCGGCGGCGTTGAGTCCCTTTTCTGACGATTCGTTGGTGGTCTCAGAGCCCTGCATCAGAATGTCGGGAACCATGTCGTCGGGCAGTTGCTCCAGTACCGGCCCCTGATCTCGGTCAAGCAGGTCAAACGTAGCCTGCAAGACTTTGTGCTGGTACTCCGGGTTGTCGGCTTCACCTAGGGCGTTGCCAAAGAAGAAGGGTACCGCCAGCATCCGGGGCGGCTTCACCCGCTGGGCATGCTCTTCAATCAAGACGATGCCGGTTGTAGTAATGCCAGCCTCTTCAATTATGCGCGCAATCACGCTTACAGCGTGGGAGCAGGCCGGTCAAGTGGGGGTGAGCAGCACCACGTCAACGCCTTCGTCTTTCAGTCGGCGCGCCACTTCGGGGCCAGAATCTTCAACAATCCCGGTTACGTCTCGGAGCGCACCCATGAACGAGTAATAGTTGTTTGACAGAGAGCCAATCTTGCCCTGCTCGACCAACTCCGGAAGTCGGTCAATTGGCATGGTGACGTTAATATCCCGGTAGATGCCAGTGTGGTCAAAACCCAGGCTGGTGTGAGTCTGGATAATGTCGGCAGCAGATGTGCTGCGAGGGATGGTTCTGAAAGTTGTGTCGCCGCCGTCATGGGACGACTTGAAGGGCTGGTCTCCTCTGAGGTGGAGTCCTGCGGTGGTGACTAGGCCCACCTTGCTTTCCGATAAAGGCTTGGCCATGGGCGTCCACGGTGTATCGTCGTGCTCAATGCACGGCCACATCAACATGCTCTTGCGTTGAATCTCGCTCAGGGCTGAAAGCTTAGGCATGACTCCTCCATCTCGTTTGAAATTCTGGCTGAAATTCCCCTAAAAATATGCCCTGGCTCAGGGGATGTCAAGATAATCTCTACGCGCTCAAGATTCGGCCACTGCGTTTTCACCGGACGCCAGTTATAATGAGCCTCAGAGAACCCGCCGGGGTGCCTGCTGTGGCTACATTACGCACGTTGCCCCGTGTTAGATATAAGGATCTTTCAATGGTCGCAACCGTAGTAATAGCAGGCGTACGCAGTGGCGTGGGCAAGACTACCATCACCACCGGCATCATGGGCGCACTGACCCGACGTGGCCTCAAGGTGCAGCCCTTCAAAGCTGGGCCGGATTATATCGACCCCTCCTACCATAAGCTGGCCTGCGGGGTGCCCAGTCGTAATCTAGACACCTGGCTTTGCGAACACCCCACGGTGTTGGAATTATTCCAACGCGCTAGCGCCGGTCGCGACGTTTCCGTGGTGGAAGGCGTGATGGGAGTGTTTGATGGCCATTCCAGCCTGACCGAAGAGGGTTCAACTGCCCAATTGGCCAAACTTCTCGGCGCACCGGTGATTCTCGTCGCCGACGCTGCCAAGGTCGCCCGGAGCGTGGCTGCCGAGGTGTTGGGATTCCAGAAGTTTGATCCCGACCTCAACGTAGTTGGTGTCATCCTGAACGGTGTGGGCAGTGACCGTCATTTAGAATTCTGCAAACCTCAAATAGAAGCGACCACCGGTCTACCGGTGCTCGGGTACTTGCCTAGGAAAGATGAGTTCATTCAGCCGGAAAGGCACCTGGGCCTGATTCCCACTGTGGAAGGCACCGTAGCCAGCAAGTGGTACGACAGCGTAATCAACCAGGTTGAAGCCACTATGGACGTGCCAGCCATCTTGAAGTTGGCGCAGACGGCGCAGACACCCGCAGCCGCGCCCGGCATCTATCCCAATGAACCACTTCCTGCCCGCACCACCATTGCGGTGGCCCAGGACATGGCCTTCAACTTCTACTACCAAGACTCCCTTGATCTGCTGACCGCTTGGGGCGCAGAACTCGTTCCGTTCAGTCCTCTGGAAGACAGCAAGCTGCCAGCCGGAGTTGGTGGCATCTACCTAGGCGGCGGCTTCCCGGAACTCTTCGCTGCCCAACTTTCTGAGAACAAGCCAATGCACGACGCCATTCGTCAAGCAGTTGGTGAAGGTGTGCGGGTCTACGCCGAGTGCGGTGGCCTGATGTACTTGGGTAAGAGCCTGTCAGATCAGGAAGGCGTGACCCACTCCATGATTGGTGTAATACCTGCTGAGTCGGCCATGTCGCAGACTCGGTTGACCATGGGATACCGCGATGTCGAGTCCTGCGTGGATAGCCCCGTGCTGCCCAAGGGACAACAGGTCCGCGGCCACGAGTTCCACTGGTCCACACTGGCCAAACAGCCAGAAGCTAACGAGTCAGTGTACAAAGTGGTTAACCAAGACAACCGACTCGACGGCTTCCGCACCGGCAACGTCTGGGCATCTTACGTCCACATACACCTGGGTAGTCTCCCAGGTCTGGCATCACGCTTCGTTGAGACGTGTGCCGCCGCTAAAAAATAAAGCTCGGCTTTGCCGATCAGGATAAGTAATGAGCACAGATAACCAGAATACAGAATCAGAGCCGGGCCCCCAGTCGGTCACCGGGCCACGTATTGACAAGGGCCTGGTAATCGTTAATACCGGAAAAGGTAAAGGCAAAACCACCGCCGCCATGGGCGTGTTGGTGCGGGCTTGGGGCCGGGGCATGAAAGTAATCATGTTCCAGTTCATCAAGCACTCAACCGCCAATTTTGGCGAGCAACGGGCCGCCCAGAAGATGGGTATAGAGATGCGTGCAATGGGCGACGGGTTCACCTGGCGCTCCAAAGACCTTGACCAGTCTGCCGACTTGGCCAGAGCACAGTGGGAAGACTGCAAAACCGTCATCGCGTCCGGAGACTACGACGTGATTGTGCTGGATGAGTTTACCTATCCCATGCACTACGGCTGGGTCGACACTTCAGAGGTCATCGAGGCCTTGAAGGCGCGGCCAGAGATGCTGCATGTGATTATCACCGGGCGAAACGCGCCCGAAGACCTGGTGGAATACGCTGACCTAGTCACAGAAATGAACGTTGTGAAGCACCCTTATCAACAGGGTATCAAGGCCCAACCAGGCATCGAATTTTAATTAAGTTTTAAGCGACTTATAATATAATCCCGGTATAAACCTGTGCTAAATGAGGCTACATGGCCATCTCAGACCTTATTGACCAAACCATAAATGATATTTCTCCCCTGGACGAAACGGCCATGGACGCCGCCCGGGCACGGCAGGACCAACTGACCAAACCCCTGGGCAGTTTGGGCCGCCTGGAAGAACTATCCATTCGCCTGGCCGGTATCTTTGGTGAAGCCACGCCCCGCATCAGCAAGAAGACCGTGGTTTTGGCCGCCGGCGACCACGGCGTGGTGGCAGAGGGCATCAGCGCCTACCCGCAGGACGTTACCCCCGCCATGGTCATGAACTTTCTAGGTGGCGGCGCGGCGATCAACGTTTTGGCCGGTCACGCCGGAGCAGACATCGTCATTATTGATGCCGGAGTCGCTTCCGACCTGCCAGACCACCCGCAACTGCGCTCGGTCAAGATCGGCCGAGGCACGGATAACATCGCCGTTGGGCCGGCCATGACCAGGGAACAGGCCATCCAGTGCCTGGAAGTCGGAATTGAAACTGCCCGTGAGCAGATTGCCGCCGGAGCGGACCTGCTGGCCTGCGGGGACATGGGCATTGGCAACACCACACCGTCTAGCGCCATCGCCTCAGTCATCACTGGTGCAGCTCCTGATATCACGACCGGACGGGGCACCGGGTTGGACGATGCCGGGTTGGCCCACAAGGCCGAAGTGGTGCAGCGGGCGATTGACGTCAATAAGCCCGACGCCAAAGACGGCCTGGACATACTCATCAAGGTCGGCGGGTTCGAGATTGGAGTTTTGGCTGGAGTCTACCTGGGCGCCGCCGCTGGGAATCGCCCGGTGGTCGTCGACGGATTCATTTCCGGCGCCGCAGCGTTAATCGCCCACGCCATTGCTCCTGATGCCGCACACAGCTTCATCGCCTCCCACCAATCGGTGGAGCCGGGTCATCGTCTGTCCCTGAGTCACATGGGGCTAGAACCCCTGTTGGACTTGGGTATGCGACTGGGCGAAGGCTCTGGTGCGGCCCTCTGTATGCCGATCATTGAAGCCGCCGCTATGTGTCTTTCCGACATGACCACCTTCGCCGAAGCTGGCGTCTCAGAGAAGATCGACGACGAAGAGGCCGCCTCCTGATTTCCTTCTGGTTCACGCCGTTACGCTTGGCGGTGACCTTTCTGACCCTTTTCCCACTGGCTCACAATCTCAATTGGGATCCGAGAGATGTCAGCAACTCCAGGGCCTTCTACCCGGCTGTGGGTCTGTTGATGGGCCTGCTACTGGTGGGTATCGAAGAGGGTTCCAGCCAAGTATTCGCCGCTCCCATGACTGCCGCGTTCTTGGTGGCGACCATGGTGATCGTCACTAGAGCACTCCATCTAGACGGTCTGATGGACATCTGCGACGGTGTATTTGGCGGCTTCACTCCGGAGCGTCGACTAGAGATCATGAAAGACTCTCGGGTTGGCGCGTTTGGTGTCGTCGGCGGAGTCGTAGTTCTGCTACTGAAATACGCTGCTTTAGTCAGCCTGCTAACCATCCCGGAACCGGGCAAGGTATGGGCTCTGCTGCTGTTCCCCGCTATCTCCCGGTGGACTATGGTGGTACTTCTAGGGGCATTCCCTTACGTCCGCACCCAGGGCCTTGGCTCGCCATTCCATGGCAACGGTATAAAAATTCCCACTATCGTCGCAGGCCTGACCATACTGGCAGCGGCCATCTTGCTGGGTGGCTTTGCCGGGCTGGGGCTTTTGATTGGCGCAATCGTCACGGCCTGGATCATGGGTTGGGGCATGGCTAAATCTCTGGGCGGTCTCACCGGTGACGCCTACGGGGCGACCAACGAGATCATTGAGATGACTGTGATAATCGTGGCGACGGCCCTGGCAGCCCAGGAATGGTTAGAGCCCCTGCCAGACTTACTGGAACGGTTTTGATATTCTCCGGCACTGACGACCTGGCAGTACTAGCTCTGGCCGTACTGATTGACCTGATCTTTGGCGAGCCACCCATGTGGGCGCACCCAACGGTCTGGATAGGACGGCATATCAAGTTTGTGGAGCGCTGGGCACCCAAGAAAGGTCTCCTAGGCCTGGCTGCCGGGCTGTCTATTGCCATGACCCTGCCCACCATCTGGGGCGGCGAGGCCTTCTTCGTCGCGTTCTGGCTGAAAGAAATTCACCCGGTTCTCTACATTATAGTCGCCGCATTTCTCTTGAAGACCACGTTCTCCATCCGACTCTTGCACCGTGAGGCCGCGCTGGTTCGCGGACACTTGGACCGGGGTGACATGGAGGCCGTGCGCGAACGGATGCCGTCCCTGGTCAGCCGTGACCCGTCGACCCTAACGGCGCAGCAGGCCACCGCCGCGACCGTGGAATCAGTCTCGGAAAACATCAATGACAGCTTCCTGGCTCCTTGGTTGTTCTTTGCCCTTTTCGGCCTGCCGGGAGCCTTCGCCTTCCGCATGATTAACACGCTGGACAGTATGATAGGCTACCGTGGCGTTTACGAGTACGTGGGCAAAGCCTCGGCCAAGTTGGATGATCTGGTCAACCTGATTCCGGCGCGCCTGGCCGGTTTCCTACTGGTGGCCGCCAGTGGTTTTCTACCGGGCCAAAAGATATCTAGAGCCTGGAAGATCATGTGGCATCACCACTCCCGCACCCAGAGTCCCAACGCCGGTTGGACCATGGCTGGAATCGCCGGGGCCTTGGGTGTGCAACTTCAAAAAGACGACCCGGAGCTGGGCTACCAACTGGGTGAGCCTGACCGGGAGATAGAACCCAAAGACATCACCCGCACGATTCAGTCCATGTACGTGGTGGCCTTCTTCGGCCTAATCATCGCATTCGCAGTAATCTACGTTCGAGGCAGCCTAGTTTAACGGCTGATTAATCTTGTAATGGCTGACCAATCCTGATGCCAGAGAATCCAAGTGAAAACGCGGCTAGCCGCCGGCCAGTGCATGGGAGTATTGGGCCTACAGAACTGCGTGCTCTTGGCCTGAAACGGGAAGACCTGCTGGACTTCAGCGCCAGCATCAGCCCCATCGGCCCGCCCGAAGGCGTCTGGGACGCGATGCGGAACGTGGACCTCGGTTCCTACCCGGACCCGGAATGCCTGGAACTGCGCGAGACTATCTGCCGTCACTTGGCCATATCGTCCCGGCAAATTCCCATCGAACGGGTGTTTGTTGGTAACGGCTCCACGGAGATATTCCATTTACTAACCCGCGTTTATCTGGCGGGCCGGGCCGACAACGGCACCGCGCTGTTGATGACCCCGACCTACGGCGAGTATGACGGCGCCTGCCGGTTGGCCGGGGCCAAGGTACTGAACTTGGTGGCCGACACTGCTAAGGGTTTCAGTTGGGACTTTGGCGCAGCGGCTAAGCTGATTAGCGAAAACAAACCCGACCTTGCCATCATCTGCAACCCAAATAATCCCACCGGGGTCTACCTGAGCCGACAGGAGATTGAAATCCTGGCTGACGCAACTCGAGATGTGGATGGCCTGCTGGTAGTGGATGAGGCTTATCTAGCATTTGTGGAAGAACCATGGGACTCTTTGGCATTGTTGGATCGCTCAGAAATAATGCTGGTGCGTTCCATGACCAAGGATTACGCCCAGACCGCCCTCCGGCTGGGCTACGCTCTGGCTTCAGAGGAAGTGGTTGCCAGCCTGAGAGCATTCCAGCCTGACTGGAGCGTGAACAGCTTGGCCCAAAAAGCTGGTGTCTCTGCCTTAGAAGACGTTGAGTATCTAACCAGAGCCCGCGAAGCGGTTTTCAGTGCTAAGAAATTCTTGTCTGGCGAATTGAGATCAATGGGGCTTGAAGTCCCAAAGTCAGAGGCCAACTTCATCCTGGTCAAGGTAGGTGACTCCGCGAAGTGGCGCTCCTTGCTGCTGGCCAAGGGGTTGGTGGTTCGAGACTGTACATCGTTCGGTCTGCCGGAGTTTATTCGGGTCGGCATCAGGCCCCTGGCTGACTGCCAGCAATTGGCTGCAGCAATGGCCAAAGTTGCGGCCTCAGTTCGTTAAAAGCCCGGACCCGGCCTTGATGAAAAAAGCCTGGGCAATTAGAATTGAACCCAACACTCGGAAAATTTGAGTTAGGAGCCTCCTGCCATGACTACTACCAGAAAAACCTCCACCGGAGATGTCGTAGGCGACAGTCGGTTTCATGAAGATTTTGGTGCCCCGTCCGATAGAGCAGTGCTCAAACTGAAGTCACATTTGACTCCATATGTTCAGGAATTCATCCAGAACGCGCCATTTGCGATCATGGCCACCGCCGACGGCGACGGTCGCTGTGACGCATCCCCCAAGGGCGGCAAGCCTGGATTTGTAAAAGTATTGGGCGAAAAGTACCTGCTATTCCCAGATGTGGCCGGTAACCGCCTTTTCCAGTCATACCAGAACATCGACGAAAACCCCTACATCGGCCTGATCTTCTTCATACCCGGCATCAATGACACCGTGCGGGTTAACGGCAAGGTTAGCATTGTCAACAAAGAGGAACTGGAACGCCAGAACATAGAGCTTTCTCTTTACGAAACAGACGATAATTCCAAGCACCTCCAAGGGATGTTGGTTGAGGTTGAAGAGGCTTATGGGCATTGCCCCAGAGCCCTCAAATTCTCCAACCTTTGGGGCAATGATGAGATCGTCAAAAACAAGGCCACTCTTCCATTCTCAGAGCGAACGGACGAGAACTACTACCAGCATGAAGAAGGCGCATAACCTCTTGTTATAACTGACAGCGATTAGCCGTCAGCTAGCCCCGAATTAAAGCTACACCCAGGCCTCGGATACCATCCGAGGCCTGGTTTTTTATCGGCATGTTCAGGGCCTAGCAGCGGCAAGAAAATCAGCAGAGACCGCCCAGATACAGAGGGATTTAGAGAGGCGGGTTTTTGTTTACAACGGTGCTGACCCACCGTAAGATGGGTTGCACAAACCTACCCGAATATCCCAAGGATTTCTGCAGATGGTAACTATCGCCTTTGAAAAACACACCCTGTCCAATGGACTGGATGTGATACTCCACCAGGACCATACGATCCCAGTTGTAGCCGTAAACGTTTGGTACCACGTGGGTTCCAAAGACGAAGAAATAGGCCGGACCGGATTCGCCCACCTTTTCGAACACGTGATGTTTGAAGGCTCCAAGCACCACAACAGCAGTCACTTTGAGCCTCTGCAAAAAGCCGGTGCCAACCTGAACGGTTCCACCACCCCAGACCGGACCAACTACTGGGAAGACGTACCCACCAACTACCTCGACTTGGCCCTCTGGCTGGAATCAGACCGCATGGGTTTTCTGATGGACGCCCTGGATCAACAACGACTTGATATCCAGCGGGACGTGGTGAAGAACGAACGACGCCAGTCCTATGAAAACCGACCCTATGGCATGGCCCATGGGCGCCTGCAAGAAGCCCTATATCCCATGCCCCATCCCTATAACTGGATGACCATCGGGTCTCAAGAAGACCTGGACGCCGCGACCCTGGATGATATCAAGAACTTTTTCAACCGTTTCTACTCCCCAACCAACGCCAGCCTGGCCATTGCGGGTGATATCGACATGGGCGAGGCGCTTGAGATGGTCAATCACTATTTCGGCGACCTGCCTCCGGGTGAGTCGGTGCCACGCCGTGGTCGGCATGATTCCGGACTTGTCGGGCGCATAGAACTGGAGATGCGCGACAAGGTCACCCTGCCCCGGACCTATATCGCCTGGCCGACCCCGCCGGAAGGCGACGCGGATGACGCACCGCTGGAGATTTACCAGGCCATTATGTCTGACGGTCAAACATCCAGACTGCACAAGTCATTGGTCTATGAGAAGCAGATCGCCCAGAGCGCCCACATGCGCTACCACTCTTCTGAGATTGCCGGACAAGCCGTTTTGCAGGTGACCGCCGCTGAGGGCCACGAACTGGCTGAGGTTGAAGCCGCCGCCGAGGCTGAGATGGCACGGTTCCTCCGTGAACCACCCACTGATGAAGAGATGACCCGAGTTAAGAACCGCATCGAGGCCAGCCATTTCCGTAGCCTGGCCCGCATTGGCGGGTTTGGCGGCCGGGCTGACCAACTCAATCATTTCAGTGTATTTTCAAAGAACCCTGAACTGATCAACACCAGCCTGGATAAGTACATGTCGGTGACCCGTGAAGACGTGATGCGGGTTGCAGAAAGCGTCCTGGGAGATAACCAGGTACGTTTGCGAGTATTGCCTGAACCAACCCTCTCCCCGGCCACCGTGACTATTGACCGGACCGTGATGCCGACGCCCAAGAGCGAGCCGGTCTTCAATCCGCCGACACCCTCCAGCACAACCCTCTCTAATGGCATGGGCATTTCAGTCATCGAACAACGAGGCCTGCCCATTGTGGCCTTTGGTGTGTTGATGGACGCCGGTGCGTCCCGCGACCCGGAAAACCTGCCCGGACTGGCGGGGTTCACCGCCCAGATGCTGCCGGAAGGCACCAACAGCAAGACCAGCCAGGAGATTGCCCAGGCCTTTGAGTTCATCGGCTCAAGAATCTCCGCAGACGGACGCCGAGAGTACACTCTGCTCTCAGCGGAAACCCTGACCAAGCACTTCCCAACTGCACTGGAACTGACGGCAGATCTGTTGCTGAACCCCAACTTCCCAGACCATGAGGTAGAGCGAGTTCGCCGCGAACACCTGACCGAACTCAGACGTGGCAAAGACGAACCTAACGCCGTGGCCGAGCAGCTGATGGCCGGCTTGGTGTTCAACCGAAACTCAGGATACGGACACTCACTGTCGGGCACGGAATCGTCCATCGGGGCGCTAACGCGGAACGACATGATGAGCCAGTTCAAACGGGACTACAGCCCCGCCAACGCCAACCTAATCGTGGTGGGCGACGTTAGCATCGACGAAGTCGTAAAACGTGCTGAGTCGGTGTTTGGCTCCTGGAAAGGTGAGGACCCATCGCCCAACGGACAGGCTGCAGCGATGCCGCCAAACGGCGTTGCCACCATCTACCTGGTGGACCGGCCCGGCGCACCCCAATCGGTGATACGTGCCCTGCACACTACCATTCCCCGGCTGCATCCGGACTACCTGGGTCTAACCCTGATGAACTACGCCTTTGGTGGGCAGTTCTCCGCCCGGTTGAACCAGAACCTGCGCCAGGAAAAAGGCTACAGTTACGGCTACCAGTCTCACGTCCAATGGTACCGTGGACCTTCCCTGATGCTGGCCGGCGGTTCAGTGCAGACCGAGGTCACCAAGGAATCTGTGTTTGAAACACTGAAAGAGTTCAACGAGGTGAGAGGCTCGAGGCCCATCAGCCAAGAAGAACTGGACGACGCCAAGGCTAGTGTCCTGCGCAGCTTCCCGGCCAACTTTGAGCGTCCTGGGGCCATCATGGGTCAGGTGCTCCAGATGATCCAATTTGGCCTGCCGAACGACTACCTACAGCAAGTCAGGTCCAGCGTTGAGTCCGTAACCCTGGATGACGTACACCGAATCACCCAGGAATTGATTCGCCCGGACCAGCTCAAGATACTGGTGGTTGGTGATCGTCAGCAGATAGAAAACGGGCTACGGGAATTGGATATTCCCACCGTGATTTTAGATGTGGACGGCGTGGAGACCTCCTAGCTGACGGCAGTCAGCTAACAGATTTCAGCAATTAGCAAAAGGCCCGCCAATTTGGCGGGCCTTTTGCTAATTGCCGGAGTTTTGGTTGGGTTTTGGACTGGGGTTTATTGCCGAGGTCTTTCGCCCAGTTCCAGGTTCAACATTGTTCGATCGCCAACACCGTCTGTTACCCGGTACACCTCAACCTCCACCGATTGCCCGGCGCTGAATTCCTGCTTCAGCAGACGGGTCAGGTCAGAGATGGTGGCAATGTCATGTCCTGCTATGTTCACCAAGATGTCGCCCGGAATCATACCGGCTTGGTGGGAAGGGCCATCAAGAACGGTGTCGCGGATGATCACGCCTTCACGGATGGGCAAACCCACCTCTGCCGCAACCTCCGGGATTAGGTCGGCCAGGTAAACACCCATCCAGGCCCACCGGACGTGGCCAAGCTCCACCAATTGCTCCGCCACCTGCTGGGCGGTTTCGATGTTGATTGCAAAGCCGATTCCTTCAACTGCCACCCCGCTGCTTCCTCTTAGCACAGCAGTGTTGATGCCTATTAAGTCGCCGTTCAGGTCAATGAGCGGACCGCCGCTGTTGCCAGGGTTGATGGAGGTATCAGTCTGGATCAGTTCGTACAGGGTGATTCCAGGCGATGCTTCAATGGACCGGCCCAGTGCTGAGACAACGCCAACGGTGACGGTGGGGCCTCCGGGTAGCGCCAGAGCATTGCCAATGGCGATTACCCAGTCTCCAGCACGCAGACTGCCGTTCTCGCGTAGCGGCAATGACGGGTAGCCGTCACCGGGCAACTGCAATACGGCTAGGTCTGATAGCCGGTCGGCCCCGATGATTTCTGCTTCAACTTGGGTTCCGTCATCTTGGGTCACGATGATCTGAACACCGTTTTCAATCACATGGTTGTTGGTGAGCACCAGACCTGATTCGTCAAAGATGACCCCGGTGCCGCTGCCAAAACTGGACTGAACACGGCCAAAGCGGTCTTGGACGAGGCTCTGGGACACGATGGAAACCACGGCCGGCCTGACCCGCTCCACAGTATCGGCGATGTTGGGAAATTGCAGCATTGGGATGCCGCCGCTTTCCGTTCCATCGATCGCCGCAGGAATTGCCGTGGCCGGCGTTGTGGTGCCGGTTGGCTCTGTGGTTGGGTCGGTGTCATTGTTGCAGGCCACCGCTACCAAGAGGGCCAGCATGGTCACAACTATGAATGCCTTTGTTATGGACCAATTGCCACGGGGTTTAATCAGGGCCACCAGATTTGGCATTTTCATTTATACCCCTTAGGAAAACCCCTGGGTAGCTTCTCTCTGGACTCGGAAGAGTGATTCCATTCCTCGTGACGCCAATGAAAGCACCTCATCTACTTGATGTCGGGGAAACGGGTCGGCCTCCGTGGCTCCTTGTATTTCCACCAGCCCGCCCTGGGAAGTCAGCACCACGTTGAAATCAACATCGGCGGCAAAGTCTTCTTCGTAGCAGAGGTCCAAAAGCAGTTCGTCGTTCAAGATACCCACACTGATGGCTGCCACCGGGCAGAGCAGCGGTACCTGGGTTAGCACCCGGTTTTTTACCAGAATTTGAAGTGCTTGGTTCAGGGCTACATAGGATCCAGTGATGGCCGCGGTGCGAGTGCCGCCGTCGGCTTGGATCACGTCGCAGTCAATATTCACGGTGCGTTCTCCGAGGGCATCCAAGTCCGTCACGGCCCGTAGTGATCGTCCAATCAGACGTTGAATCTCCTGGGAGCGTCCGCTAATCTTGCCCGTCTCCCGTTCTCTCGTGTTTCGCGTGTTGGTTGCCCTGGGAAGCATGGAGTATTCGGCGGTGACCCAACCCTTGCCCTGGCCGCGCATGAAAGGGGGCACTTTCTCTTCAAGGGAGGCAGCACAGAGCACCTTGGTGGTGCCCATCTCGATCAATGCCGAGCCTTCTGCGTACTTCTGGTAACCGGGGGTTATAGTGATGGGACGGAGCTGGTTCCAGGCTCGTCCGTCCTTTCTGGAGTATTCAGACAATTGTTATTGGTTCCTTAATAATAGCTTTCTAACCTGATTTCAGGCGTCGAACCCAAGTATACCCCAAGCTATTTGTGATAAGTCTTGAAGGCGTCTTAATAATTTAGATGCCGTCAGTACCTAATGGATTAACGTTCTGTGGTTACCCATAGTTCTTGGCCGTCGGTGACGAACTCAACGTTGCCGTCACGGTCGGTGCGGTAAAGGCTAAGGGAATTGGTCTGGTTGATCAGTCGGCCTAGTACGTCCACATTGAGATGACCAAACGAGTTGCTTTGTCCCGGGGAAATTATCACGGCCTGCGGATCCACTGCGTCGATGAAGCTGGCTGTGGATGACGTTTTGCTACCGTGATGGGCAGCTTTAAGCACCGTGCTCCGGATGGGCGCGGCCCCAACTGCCAAATACAATTCGGTTTCAAGTTCAATGTCGATGGTTAGAAGAAAGCTAATCTCTCCGTAGGCCAACCGTAGCACCACGGCATCGTCATTGGCAGACGCGCCACCGGAAGCATACTCAGAAGTGCCGGGCCTGGGATTCAGCACTTCAGCGAACACCCCGGATCCCAAATCCAGTTGATGGCCGGCGCGGACGGGAATCACTATGGAGTCGTTTCGGTCCAAACTGGCTTGCCACTGGCCTCGCATGGCCGAATCGGGAGAGTCGACTCTGGCGAGCACCGCGCCGATATCGTATTGGTCCAACACATTCAGCAGGCCTCGGCTGTGGTCTGAGTCCAGGTGTGTCAGTACCACCAAATCTAGGATGCGGTCTCCGGAGGGCATGGTTTCGCTTAATGCCTTCACTGCGCTGTCCGCACCAGGGCCGCCATCCACCAACACCTGGCGGCCCTCCGGTGTAACGATCAGTGCGCTATCACCCTGGCCCACGTCAAAGGAGTAAACGTGCAAGTCGCCGTCACCACCGGATCCAACCTTCCAGCAAAGCGCTGCCGCCATCCACCATCACCAGCGTGCCAAGTATGACCGGGATGGTCTTGGCTGGCTCCATGGGATTGCTTTTCAATTTCTTACCCAAATCTTTGGCTCTAATCCAGCCTCTTATTGCTCGGCCAGGCGTGAGAAATAGCAATAGCAGGGCTAAAGCGGTGTACCAGACCCAGACCAACCAGGTGCTGGCCCAATCTGTTTGCAGCGTTCAGCCGGGCGACAATTTCACCATCTCTATCAGGTAAGTCATGGGAACTCAGACAAACCAGCCGATTAGTTGACCCGCCGGAGTGCTGACTAGACCAACCAAAGAGGACGCCAACGTCCCGGCCATGATGAACGGCATGGCTGGTAGCGCCAGAACTTTGACGACGCTGCCGGGTAACGCGACCTCGCGAAAGTTGAACGCCAGCAACGGCCAGGTTGCCAACATGGCTGCCCGGGAGATGATCAGGCCCAGCAATGGCATACGCACCACGTGGAACGCCCACTGCTGCCACCACGCCTGATTTTCATGGAGTCCAGCCGGCTCCCACCGAGGCACAAACGGCTGGGTAAGCGCGATTCCGGCCACGGCAGCAAAGCTCAGTTGGAATGACACCCCGAGGCACAAACGGCTGGGTAAGCGCGATTCCGGCCACGGCGGCAAAGCTCAGTTGGAATGACACCCTCTGGATAATCTCCGGAGAGACTACGGTCATCAGGTCCGCGCTTAACGCTACGGCTGAGATGATACTGCCTGGCCGGCCAACACCCACCGCCACCAGATATACGCTGCCCATCACCGCTGCCCGCACCACTGACGGTGGCAATCCGGAGACCAATGCGTAGGCCCAGACCATAATCAGCGGGACGGCCAGGAAGTAGAACCCACGCCGGCCAAATAGCCAAGCGGCAAGGGCGTCGGTGATGCGGTCTTCAGAATCGAGGGTGTACACGCCTGGGTTGACCACCGCGCCGCTGACATAAACCATAACTTCGGCCGGCGTTTGTTCTGCGTCTGAGATGGCGTTGGGCGCGGTTATCTGTATCGGAGCATTATCGTTTTGGCGAGCAAACAAGAACACAGCGGCCAACACCGCTGCAATCGTGGCTACGATCAGTACCGTGAAGCCTATGTTTCGGGCGGTCGGCTCCGGCATACTCATCCCAATAGCGTTTTAATTCGGTGGACTAAACTGGTTAAATAAATCGGTGTCGGCGGACGGATTGAGCCGCTCTAAGCTCAGGTTGTACTAGCTGTGGCCGTCCGACTATAATCTACCGCAGATTCCAAATAAAAGGAGCCATACCGTGGGCACAAATAAAGCAACATCCGTCGATGGCAATAAAACTCTGCATGCCTTTTTCAAGGGCGCTGTGGTACCGATGGATGAGGCAAAGGTGAGTGTGATGACTCACGCGTTGCACTACGGAACGGCCGTCTTTGAGGGAATCCGGGGCAACTGGAACGAAGAAAAGGGCAAGATGTACATCTTCCGCATGCGGGAGCACTACGAACGCCTGATTCGTGGCTGTAAGATTCTGATGCTGGATATCCCCTACACCGCCGAACAACTCTGTGATACCACCGTTGACCTGATAATGACAAATGGTCACGACTCGGATATTTACATTAGACCGTTGGCTTACAAAAGCGCAGAGGTTGTGGCGAACCTGAAGTTGCAAGATCTGGATAGTGATTTCACTCTGATTACCGTTCCCTTTGGCAACTATCTGGGCACAGATATCCTCCGTTGTTGCACTTCATCGTGGCGGCGGGTTGACGACAACATGATTCCAACTCAGATCAAGAGCGCTGGTATTTACGTCAACAGCTTATTGGCCAAGACTGAGGCCACTCTAGCCGGGTTCGATGAAGCCATAATTCTGAACCAGGACGGGCACGTGTCAGAAGGTTCCGGCGAGAACGTGTTCATGGTGTCTGGCGGAAAACTGCACACGCCTAGGATCGAGGACAACGCCCTGCCCGGCATAACCAGAGACACCGTTATCCAACTGGCGCAGGACGAACTGGGCATGGATGTGGTTGAAAGAAGCATCGACCGCAGTGAGCTATATCTCTGCGATGAGGTTTTCCTCAGCGGTACCGCAGCCCATCTGACCCCGGTCGTGTCGCTGGACTCCCGCGACATTGGTACTGGCGAACCGGGCCCGGTTTCATTGGAATTGCAGAAGATGTACTTTGAAATCGTGGCCGGCAGAAACCCCAAGTACCTTCACTGGTGCACGGAAGTGACTCCAGTATCTATTCCTGCCTAGTTAACCGCTCAAGTGCGACTGATTAGCCAAACCAACGGACGCCCCGACGCATCGGGGCGTCCGTTTTAATTTCAGGACTGCCTTAATCGGGAGTGTCTTAAAAGGATTGCCGTCAATTGACTTGGATTTGGCTCGGACTGGTCTGCTACGCAATCGGCAGCCTCCCCACGGCTTATCTATTCACCCGCTATATCCTGGGTCAGGACATCCGTGACATTGGCGATAACAACAGCGGTGCCGCCAACGTCTTTAGGAACGTTGGCGCCAAGGCTGGTGTGGCTGTGGGCGCAATTGATATCATCAAGGGCAGCGTGGTCATCGTGCTGGCCAAAGTCCTGGTGGATGACACAGGGATGGAGATGATGGCTGGAGCGGCAGCTCTCGCCGGGCACAACTTTCCAGTTCATTTGAAGTTCCGGGGCGGACGGGGCGCGGCCACTGCTGTGGGCGTGCTGATCGCTTCGGTCCCAATAGTCGGGCTGCCCATTGGCGTGTTTTGCCTGGTGTTGCTCTACTTCACCCACAAGGCAATCTACCCGCTGGCAGTGTTTTTGGTGGCGATCCCGGCCCTCACCTGGCCGGCTGGCTACTCGGTCAGCCTGGCGATCTACGCAGTGGCAATGCCCATGGCCGTGGGCCTAAGCCACTTCTTCACCACCCGAGTCTTGAACCCCGGGGCAGGTTCCAAATCCTGAGAAACATTTCAATCAACCGGGTTTTTGATTACTCCGGGCTTGCACCGGTGGTTTCTCCGCCCAATCATTAGGCTGGTTTAACTTAGTTGGACTAATTTTGGAGGGAAGAACAATGGGCTGGTCCCTGCATCACCCCCACGGCCTTATCTATCAAGCGCCTCAATATTGCTACCGGGGCTACACTCTGTTTTCTAATCTGCGCGGCTACGATGCCAACCTCATAGACCTGGATGGCCGTATCTGCCACCGCTGGCACTGGCCCGGCGGCATCAACTACGCCAATCTCCTGCCTAACGGCAACCTGCTGTTCTATACCATCGCTCCCCCGGATGCGGGGCCAATGTCCGGTATTGGCGGTCACGCCGGCGGGCTGGTGGAACTGGACTGGGATGGGAACCTGGTCTGGGAACTTGAGAACCCCTGGATGCACCACGACTTTCAGCGCTTGGACAACGGCAACACCGTCGCCCTGATGTGGGAGGAACTGTCTTCCGAGACCACCTTCCGCGTGAAGGGCGGCTTCTCCACAGCTGAAGACCCCGGCAAGATGCTGGGTGATGTGGTGCGAGAATTCTCGCCATCAGGACAGGTGGTGCACGAGTGGAAGTCCTGGGAGCACTTGAACTTCGAAGAAGATGTAATCTGCCCGCTGGAAGGTCGGCGCGAGTGGACCCACGGCAACAGCATCAACGTGACTGCCGATGGCAGTTACCTGGTGAGCTTTCGGCAGACCAGCACGGTTGGGATAGTTGACCGGGAAAGTGGGAAATTCACCTGGAAATGGGGGCCTGGAGATTTGTCCCATCAGCACAACCCCAGCTTTCTGGACAACGGCCACGTGCTGCTATTCGACAATGGCTCCCACCGCCGTGCGCCCAGCACCAACTACTCTCGCATAGTGGAGATCGATCCCGACAACAACGAGATCGCCTGGGAATACCGGGGTGAACCAGCCATATCGTTCTATAGCTACCAGATCAGCGGCGCGGAACGGCAGCCAAACGGCAATACGTTGATCTGTGAAGGCGCCACGGGTAGGTTCGTTGAGGTCACCATGGGCAACCAGATAGTCTGGGAGTACATCAACCCGCTGTTTGCCGATAGTGGCAGGCTGGCCGGAGGAAGTTCAACGGGTCAGGCAAACTCGGTCTTCCGCGCCCACCGGTTCGCTCCCGACGCACTGGCCTTTAAGGGACGTGATCTGGACCCGGCGCGCTACGCCAACTTGAACCGAATTCTAGGAGTCGGCTAACTGCCTGCGGGTGTGGCCAAGACTAAGTGATCGCCATCGTCGCCCAGGCGTCCGTCAGATAACAGGTCAACTACTAGGTCGTTGAACCGGTCTCTCATCGCCTGGTTGGTCCGGCCATAGCCCAGCAGTTTGAACACGGTGGCGGGCGCTTGGTCTTTGGAAATTCCGTAAGACTGCTCCACCATAAAACAGATGGCTTCGACTAACTCGTCGTCGCTGACCATATCCAACTTGCGGGTGGCTGCTGGTAGGCCAGACCGATCTCGCACCGGCGGTTGGGACATGTCATTGTTCCAGAGGAAGTCTCCTTTTCGGGAGACCCTTCCGGTTTCAACCAAACGGTCGATTGCCTCATCCATGGTTGTTTGCAGTTTCTTGTTCGGCCGAGATACGCCGGCGGCAGTGTAGATGCGGCGAGCGGTCTCCAATATGTGCACCGGACTCTCCATATCAACCACCCGTGTGGCCCAAAGCAGGAGCGATACAGGAGTAGCGTCGGACAAATCTTTGTCCGACGCCTTGAGCCGTATCTTGGCGATCTGATACTTGGCAACCTGGATGGTTGGCTCCGGTTCCGGGACTTCATCACGGATGATCACCGAGGGAGGCTCAACCGGCTCAGGCTCCTGCATTGCGACCGGGATTGCCGCCGGTGTTGGCGCTTCATAGGCGTCGATTGCCGCCATGACCCGTTCCAGTTCTCGCTGCGGGTTGTTGGCCCACTCCGGACTCCAGGCCCGGTGCAGACGCCAACCGAGTCCTTGCAGCACCTGGGGGCGCAGGCGGTCACGGTCACGGGCTGACCTGGCGCTGTTATAAGACGGGCCATCGCATTCGATGCCCAAGATGTAGCGGCCAGGATGGTCGGGGTCGGATACTGCCAAGTCAACGGTGCCGGTGCCCCATCCCGGAGACTCCGCAACCATGTAGCCCTTGGCAGAAATCGTGTCCGCCACTGACTTTTGGAAGCGTCCTGCTGTTTCTGTACCTGATTCAGATTCGCCGTCTTCGGTAGCCGTGGCTAGGATACCCCGGTTGGCGAAGGCCAGGAACGTTCGCAATGCACGGACGCCTTGGGAGTTGGTCCGGTTCAAGTCTATATCGTCCTCGGTCATGTTGGTGAACACTTCGCAGCGCCGTCTGGCCCTGGTAATCAGGACGTTGAGGCGGCGTTCTCCACCCTCGCGGTTCAGGGGACCAAAATTCAGGTCAACACGCCCGTCGTCCGCTCGTCCGTAGCCGATGCTGACCAAAATCACATCCCGTTCGTCCCCCTGCACAGTCTCCAGGTTCTTAACGAAGAAGGGTTCATCCGGGTGCGAGGCAAAGAAGCTCTCTTTAGATGGGTCGGCTTCTCGCAAAGCATCAAGTTGGTCCAGGACCTCCCTGGTTTGGGCCATGCTGAAGGCCGCCACACCCAGGGACAATTCAGGCTTGGTCCTGGCGTGTTCCATCACTGTTCTGGCTACGGCTTCCGCCTCCAGTGGGTTGGTGCCGGTGGTGCCGCGGCCGTACAACGTGTCTGGTAGGTGATGGTAGAACAGACCGTTTTCTTCTCGACCGGCGTCGGGGCTGGGGAACAAAACCAACCCGCCGCCGTAGAACTCCTGGTTGGAGACTGCGATTAGCGAGTCGTGGCGGCTGCGGTAGTGCCAGCGCAGCATCCGCGTAGGAGCGTTCTGTGCCGAGAACAAACCCAGAATGCTCTCAATATCGCTGGTCATATCGTCGTCAGAATTCTCTTCCGTGGCGACTGCTGTCTCAAAGAATGGTGTTGGCGGTAGTTGCTGGCTGTCGCCTACGACCACTACCTGTCCGCTACGCATCACCGCCCCCAGGGCATCCACCGGTTTAACTTGGCTGGCCTCGTCAAAAATCACCAGGTCAAACTTGATACCGCCAGGGCTGAGGTAGGCGGCGATCGAAAGCGGGCTCATCATGAAGACGGGTTTTATCGCCTGGATGGGGTTGCCCGCCCGCTCCAGTAGTTGGCGGATGGGCAAGTGACGGCGGCGTAATTCAAACTGCCGGCGCAACACGGCAAGCTGCCCGCCTCCCTGGTTCCGGGGCATGCGCTCCCAGTGAGCCTGGGCCAGCCGCGCGCGGTTATGCTCCAGTATCCGGCGGTCCAGGTCTTGGAAGCTCTCCCGGACCTGATCGTGAGCCGCGCCGTCAAATGATCGCAACTCGTTTCGTTCTCGCAGCGCCCGTTCCCATAAACCCTCGAACCAAGCATGGTCATAGGCGTCGCGTAAGGCGTTTTCTCCGGTAGTCCACTGGTAGGCCGAGTCAATCATTCCATCTAGGCCTTTGGCCTGGCAATCGGCGCTCTGGACGTTCAGGCGGACCATGTCATGGACGCCTTCCATCCGGTCCAGGCAATTCATGGGCAGATAGAGTTGCTGCTCAAATGTCTGGTCGGCCAAGTCTCCGGACTGCTGGAACCTTCGGAAGACATCTAACTGCAAGGCCGAGGCCACGTCGGACGCCGCTCTACGGAGTTCAGTGGTGACGGCTTCAACGTTGTTGGCAATCTCGGTGAGTTGGTTAGAGACCGGACCCCAAGACAGGTAATTCAGTAGTCCGGTGGGCATCTGACCACCGGATACGTCATTGTGCAATTCCAGCAGCCAGTCGGTGATCTCAGCTAGCTGTGGCCAATCTGAGTCCACGCCCCGCCAGCGAGAGCCAAATAGCTCAGTTCCAACGGAGCTGTGTCCGTCGAATATTGACTCGTTGAACTGATGCGACTGTACCGCTACGACCATGGCCAGCAGTTCTTTGCCGCTGTTTTTGCCGCCCGGAACTTGTAGTCCGCTGAGCTTTTCTTTGGTGCGGCGGAAATCGGCCCTGAGGAACCGCCACGGTTTGGCTCCTTGGTTCTCCAGCACCAGCCGGTCGGCAGCCAAATCCTGCTCCCAGGCGCTCGCCTGTAGAGATGGCCCATACTCAGACTTCAGCGCAGCCATGGCAGTGCCTGCCGTCACCAAGCTGCGGATATCATCTGGGTGTTCGGTCCAGTGGTCATGCTTGGGATCAACGTGCTCCATGTTGGGCGCTTGGGCTGCCCGGTGCGCGGCCGCCGATAGCTGATCTGTCTCGGCCAGTGTTGTAGGCTCCGCCAGCCACATGGTTTGCACCAGGCGATTGGTAGGGCTGGGCATGGCCAATAGTGCCACTTTGTAGGCTTCCAATTTGGCTTTCAGGTCGTCTTGAGCCGCTGGCAGCAGCTCCGTTAGTTTTGCGCCCCAGAATGGGTGTTCTTTGGGCGGCCCCATGGCGGTGACCCTGGCCTGTAACTCTTCAACCAGTCCGCGCTTGCGGCGGTACTCGGCCTGAGACCACTGGCTGACGCTGGTGATGGGCGTTTCCGGTGACTGGATATGGGTAGTCGTCAGTAGTTCTCCAGCCGCCTGGAACGGGGTGACACCCGATTCGCCGACAGCCTGGTTTATGGCATTGCTGTAGCCGTTCAGCCGGTCCCGAAGGCGGACGAGTTCGGATACATCTTCGGCCACTGCCCCAGTGCGCGGACGGCCTAGGTTCAAGGTTCGAGCCAATTCGTCCAGTACCATCTTCTTGGCTGTTTTTTGGCTGTGCAGTTCCATGCAGGCGTCGCCCAATCCCACGTTGTCCAAGCGGCGTTTCACCACTTCTAACGCGGCCATTTTTTCCGACACGAATAAGACCGTGCGGCCATTACCAACAGCCTGGGCGATCATGTTGGTGATGGTCTGGGATTTTCCCGTTCCCGGCGGGCCTTGGACAACCAGGTTCATGCCCTGGTTCACGTCCATCAGCGTCAAGGTCTGGGAGCCGTCGGCATCAACCACGTGATAGCTGTCGCCAGGGGCTAAGAACGAATCTAGGTTATCGTCGCCACTCACCAATGGCGGGGCTTCGTCGAACCCGTCTTCCAGCAATGACTCAATGATTGGGTGCTCGGCAGGGGATGCGTCGTCAGGCCAGGCCTCAATGTCCAGGTCCCGGTACATCAAGAATTTGCTGAAGGAGAAGAAACCCAAGGCAACCCGGCCACGATCAACAGTCCAGCCCCTCAACCCACTGACGGATTCGGCTACCGAGTTGAAATACTCGTCAATATCCAGGACTTCGGTGTCGGGCAGCTCTGCGAGTGCAATCTCGAACTCCAGCCGTAGTTTTTCTCTGAGCGATACGTTGGATTCGGGGTCGTCTCCGGTGTGGCGCAAGAGGAAACTTCCCCTGGGGTTGGTCCGCTCCATACTGACCGGCAGCAGCACCAACGGAGCGAGACGAGTCTCGGCGCGGGCCCCGTTGTCGACCCATTCCAGCATTCCCAGCGCCAAGAAAAGGGTGTTCACGCCCTGCTCTTGCAGGAAAGAGTTGGCCAGACGGTAGGTGGAGAGCAGGCGGCGATCCAGGTCTTCTGCTGGGTGTGCGGTATTCAACTGAAAGTCGCGCTTGCGTGTGCCACCATCAGCCCCAGTTTCTGGTAGCAGGACGGCGGTCATATCTTCCTCGTCCAGCGCGGTGATGATGTCCTGCGGGGTGTGGCCCTGAATTCGAGCGCCCCTGGAACGGAGCAGGCGGTAATTCAGCAGTGGGTTTCGCATGCCCAGGTCGAGCAGGTCCCGCCGCGCGGCATCCAGCTTGGCGGCAACCGCAGCGGCATGGGCGTGGTGGGCCTCTGAGAGTTCTTCCACGCTCTGGACCAATGGGCGAATGGCTGACCGAGAATAGTCTGTTCCCAGGTAATCCAGCAGTCCGGCCGGGATGGACTCGGACTTTATCTCTTCGCCTAAACTGCGACGCCAAATAGCGATGGTCTCCAGCTCTGGCCAGGCCTGGGGGCCGGAGATACGACCTCGACTAAACAGCGCATCTCTCAGAGTCATATGCCGGTCAATGGTCCGGATTCGCTCCTGGGATTCTATGATTGCGTTCAGCAAGCCCAGTTGTCCGACCAACTCAGAGGGAGCGGTCCGTAGGCAAATCTCAGTGAGTACGTTCTTGGCGTGGCGGTAGTCACTGGAGAGCAACCGTGTGGGGCCGGTGCCGGAGTGGACCAGCGTTTCACGTACTTGGTCTGCGTCGATGGTCCATGCTTCAGGAGTCAGGAATTGCCCGTGTTCCATGCGGATGAGTGACAGCGCAGTGCCAGCGGATAGCAGTTCATCCAGTTCTTGCTTTTGGTCGTCCCATTCTGAGGCACTGAGGTTTATGCCCTTTAAATCAGGGGCGTCAAGGGCCCGGTGGGCCGCCAGTACGAGTGCGTCCCGTTGGCCCTGACCTCTGGGTGTGGGCAGCCCCATGAATCTGGCAAGCTCGCTGGCAGCGTTCTCCAAACTCTGGAGTGACTGTCTGTTTGGACGGGCCGCCTGGTTTGTATCAGAGATTGTATCGGGAGCTGTTTCTGGGACTGATTCGAGGGCCGGGTCAATAATGGAACCGGCTGCTTGCTCCCCCAGTTCCGATGACTGGTCTTCACTGCTTCCTGTCGACATAACACCACGTTAGCACACCACCCAAAATTCAGACCAGTAGTCTGTTACAGAGCCCGAGTTATTTTGGTCAACATAACTCGACAAACACCATGTTATACTCGAAAAATTACAGGTGATTTACGGGGTGTCAGGCTCGTAGACCTACGCCCAACACCCACGGCATATAAGGGTAAGACAACATGGACGTATTTGACTTGGCACAGATAGTTGATGGCCACAGCAAAAACGGAGAACTCTACCACGAGTTTTTCAAAGCCCAGCGGCTCAGCGCTGGGCTCTACGTACTGAAAGCAGGCGAAACCGACCCTCAATTACCGCACACCGAGGATGAGATCTATTACATCGTATCGGGTGCGGGGACGGTCGAGATTGACGGCGAGCACCGCGAAGTGAGCGCCGGAGCGGTGATTTATGTGGAAGAACACGTTGATCACCGTTTTCATACCATCACAGAAGACCTCAGCATAGTTGTAATTTTTGCACCACCTCGCCATTCGATGCGAACTTAAACCGGCGAACTTAAACCTGCGGACTTGGACCTGCGGACTTAGACCTGCGGACCTAGAAATTGGAGCAAATGATATGCCAGACATAGAAATCATGGGTATGATTGGTGTCAATCGGGAGCGCGACTCCTCCCGCGGCGTTACGGTCAGCCTGTTCGGTGGCGGAATCAACCCAAAAGATGAGATTCCCGCCGGTATCGACCCTGATTACATCGCAGAGTTTTCCCAGGCCCACGAAGCCAGCGGATTCGACCAAGTTCTGATTGGCTATTCCTCAGCCACGGCGGAAGGCTTTGGTGTTGCGGGGTACGCGGCTTCACAGACCAAGACGCTGGGTTTTCTGATTGCCCACCGGCCAGGCTTCGTCGTTCCCACTCTGGCCGCTCGCCAGGCCGCCACCCTGGACCAACTGACCAAGGGTCGCATCTCGTTGCATATCATCAGCGGCGGCAGCGATCTGGAGCAACGCCGTGACGGCGACTGGATAGACCATGATGCCCGCTACCGGCGCACCGATGAGTTTATGGAGGTTATGCGGCGGGTCTGGACGGAAACCGCGCCCTTCGACTACGACGGCGAGTTCTTCAAGTTTGAGCAGAATCTGAGTGAAGTCCGGACTTTTCAGCAACCTGGCGTGCCCCTGTACTTTGGCGGGGCATCGGACGTTGCCAAAGAGGTCGGCGCAAAACGGGCCGATGTTTACGCCCTGTGGGGTGAACCCCTGGAGTCCATCCGAGAGCAGATTGGGGATATACGAGAGCGCGCCGCCAAGTATGGCCGCACTATTCGCTTCAGCGTATCTGTGAGACCGATTCTGGGCGATACCGAGGGCGAAGCATGGGAACGTGCCAGAGGTATACTCGATAGGGTTAAGTCGTCGGTCGGAGAAACTATTGGCCCAGCTAAACCGGCACGACTGCAATCAGAGGGTTCACGGCGTCTACTGGACTTCGCCGCCAAGGGTGATGTCCATGACCAACGACTTTGGATGCCCATTGCCGCCACCACCGGGGCCGCTGGCAATACCACCGCGCTGGTTGGCACCGCCGAACAAGTGGCAGAATCGCTATTGGCCTACCACAAGATCGGCGCCGACGCCTTTATCATTCGTGGATTTGATCCAATGCAGGACACCATTGATTGGGGTAAAGAGCTAATCCCCAGAGTCCGCGATGGCGCAGCAGCGCTGGCTAGGTAACCAAAAGGAGCCAATCTTCAACAAGATTGGCTCCTTTTTATTCACCTATAACCCCTCTAGCTCCAGCAACCCCTCAAGCAGACCAAAGAACCGGGCTGCGTCCACATTCAAAGGCAGAGTGATCTCACCCGGCCCGCCGCTCTCCGTAGTCTCGCCCCAGGAATCGTTTTCTTCCAGGCCGACATCCAGGTCTACCTTGGTGACTGTGGCAATGGCCGGCTCTAAGGCAATGGCCATCGCCAATGGGTCGTAGAACTCGAATCTCTGCCTGCTGGGTTCTTTTCTAAACCAACTCTGCAGCATTTGCAGGGTTAGCTGGCCCAAAGGATGGTCAGACCGCAGTACCATGGCCTGTTCGCGGCTGATTCCTACCTGACGGCAGGCTGCCAGATCAACCAGAGTAATCGGCAGCCCGCTGGAAAATACGACCTCGGCAGCAACCGGATCACTGTAGGTATTGAACTCGGCCTTGGGAGTGACATTGCCCGGTGCATTCACCGCGCCTCCCATGACTATGATGTTCTTGGCCTGTTCCAACGCAAAGGGGCGCTCCCAGAGCAGGTGAGCCAAATTGGTCAGCGGGCCCAGGGCCACCACAACCACCTCGCCAATCTGATCGGCAGTTAGTTGGTCGTAGAGAAATTCCACTGCACCCTTGTTTACCGGGCCAAAAGATGGGTCCGGTAGGCGATGTGACAGTCCGCCGGGGCCGTGGAACTGAGGCGAGTAGCTGAACTTGCCCCGCAACGGACGGGCAGATCCTTTCGCCACTGGAATGTCACTCCGGCCTGCCGATTGTAGTAGGGCCAGCGCGTTGCGCGCGGTGCGGGCCGATGGGACGTTACCGCCAACGGTGGTCAGCCCTAAGATTTCCACTTCAGGGACGGCCAAGGCCATTAGTATCGCCACGGCGTCGTCGACACCGGGGTCCGTATCAATGATTAGTTTGGTTGGTTCGGCCATCGGGTTATGTTGATCCCAGTCTCGCCTGTGTTTTTGGTTAAAACGGTGCGGGGTCCCTGTATAAATAGGTAGAATTTGCGAAGGCGGTCAACGACTCCAACGCCGTATGAAAGAATCGGTAGCCGGTGGCCTGGTGCAGTTTTCCGGTGCTCATCAAGATGGGCCAGCGGACCTGATCCAGGCTGGTGGGAGTGGCGTCTCGTTGCAGATGCAGTCCCCAGCAAAGCTTCACCAGCGGGTAAGCCAGGAAGGGCGGTAGGCTGATCAACTTGCTCTTGAGCATCTGGGCCATCTCGCGGTAGTGGACGATACCGTCTCCGGCGACGTTGAACGTGCCGGGAATTTCTCGCTGAATGACCAAAGATAGGACTCGGGCCAGGTCGTCGTCATAGACAAATTGTAGTGGCGGATCGTAGGCCGTTAGTCCCAGCATCCAGGGCCGAAAATACGAGTCAGAAGTAGGGCTATCGGCCCCGTTTCCCAGAACGACGCAAGATCTGAGAGTGGTAATTTTGATGTCATCTTGGGCCAGCGCGTATTCCTGCAAGAACATCTCGCTTTGCTGCTTGGCATGGGCGCTGGAATCGTCGGGAGACGGCCGCATGGCAGCATCTTCAGAGATTGGAATCGGGTTGTCGCTGTTGGACCCATACACAGCGTGGGAGCTTAGATAGATCAGGTGGCTGACCCTAGTCCTGGCGCAAGAAGCCATAACCGAACGCAAGGTTGCCACGTTTTCCTCGCGTATGGCGTCTATATCACGGCGCTTGGCTCCCTTTTGTGGGTTGAACGCTAGGTGTACCAGGGTGGTGGCGTCTTGGTCGTTTAGTTCGTCGTCGATGGGCTCAGAAACGTTCTTGCGGTAGAAGGCGATGTTGTGGACCGGCACCGGTAGAGGATTAACATCAAAGGCCACAATTTTACGTAGCCCTGGATCCCTCTCCAATTGGGCCAGAAGTTTGGTGCCAACGTACCCGGAGGCTCCCGTGATTGCCACTACCTTTCCATGCTGGGCCATCTAACCTGCCGTCCCAAAAATCTTGTGTAAAATCATACGCTGGTTTTCAAAAATAATTATTTGCGTGAAGACCGGCCAGAAGACCGGTGAGAAGATGGAATAGGCAACATACTGCCCAGCCAGGTCTTGGCCGTGATGCCTATCTTCTCAGCCTTGCTCAGAGAAACCCGCGTCTCTAGCACATCGTAATCCGACGCCTCGATACGGTCTAGCACTTTCGAGTAAAGGGCACCCAACACAGCCGGGCAGGCTCGAGACCGACGTGATAGATAGGGTAACAATTTGAACCCTTTGTCAAAATACTCCCTGGCGCGCTCGGCCTGGAACTTCATTAGGTCATGAAACGCCTGGTTGTGGACCCCGTTCTTGAGGTCGTCTTCCGTATAGCCAAACCTGGCCATCTCGTCCTGAGGCAAGTAAACCCGGCCCATATTGAAGTCTTCTCGCACGTCGCGGATTATGTTAGTCAACTGCATTGCCAAGCCCAGGTCCACGGCGTATTCCGTGGCCTCGTCATCCTTGTAGCCAAATATCTGAAGGCAGATCAGGCCAACCACTGACGCCACCCTGTAGCAGTACTCACGTAGTTCCCCAAAGTTTTCAAACCGGTCTTTGACCAGATCGCTCTCGACACCCAGGATGACTTCGTGAAAATAGTCCTGAGGGATGGAGTAATTCCGGGCCACGTCTGCCAATGCCACGTAGACCGGACTGGAAGCCTTGCCCGTATAGGTGCTATCCAAGTCAGATTGGAGGTCTGCCAGGGCTTTGGTCTTAGCGTCGATTGAGGTTACGTCGTCCACGGAATCGTCACAGTGGCGGCAGAAGGCGTAGGCAGCGTAAATGGCCCTGCGTTTGGCCGCCGGCAGAGTCAAGAAGGCGTAGTAGAAGGTCTTGGCCTCTCTGCGGGTGATAGTCCGGCAGACTTCGTAGGCCGATTCTAAATCCAAATCAGGGTCGATGGAGGAATTCTGCATACAACCTTCCGCATACAACTGGTTGGAGAATCGCAGGGGTTGGGTATGGATTGGAGCGCTGGGAACAAGTCAGAACAAGTAAGTAGATTATATTACAGCGGCGGGCCGGAAACGGATTCACCGGCCCGTTAAGTTATTTAGCTCAAGGGAAGTTAATTCGAGCTTAGGCCTTAAGCTAAAACCAGCTTACTCTCCCAGCACGTGCACCATGACTTCTCGGTTGCGGGGGTGGTCCAGTTCAATGAAAAACACACTTTGGTAGGTGCCAAATTGGATCTCGCCGTTAATTACGGGCACGGTCTCGCTGGTGCCCAGTAACAGGTGCTGCAGGTGGGCATGGCCGTTGGGAGATTCGTCTTCGGTCATATTGACGGTGCGAATCTCAAAATTATTGTGTTGGTAGTCATGCTTTCTGGGGAAAATCTTCTCTAAGAAAGCGGCCATATCGTCCAGCAAGAGCGGTTCGTTTTCGTTAATCTTCACGGCCGCGGTGGTGTGCTTCGAAAATACAACCGCAAAGCCGTTGGCAATCTGAGATTCTGCAACGCACTCGGATACCCAGTCAGTGATGTCAATGAACTGAGGAGCGCACGTGGTTTTCACACGCTTGCAAAAGGACTTGCTAATCATCTTGGAGTTCCCCTTCTCTTTTGGCCTCGAACAGTCTTGTTTTGATACATTTTGCGTCTTCTAGATGGTTCTTTCTAAAGACTGTTGATTAATCGCTGATACCTGCCCATTGCCAGTAACGGCCAGTAGTTGCGATACAGGTGATAGTTAATCATAAAACCGGCTGGCATATCCAAGCCCTGATAACTGGTTCCTCCGATATCTGGCATGGTTTTGAGGCGCTCTCCCACGCCGTAGCCGGGAAACCCTGTGCCGGTGAAATACGGCTCATCCCAAGTCCCGTCATTTCTCTGGGTTTTGGCTAGATATAGTAACCCCTTTTGTGTGGCTTCGCATCCATGGTCTTTGGCGGCCACCAGGCCGAGCAGCGCCCAGGCTGTTTGGGATGCGGTGCTAGGACCAACACCGCGCAGATTAGGGTCCACGTAAGAGCCACAACTCTCGCCCCATCCGCCGTCGTCATTCTGGTGAGATTTAAGCCAAACCACGGCCCGGTGGATGTACTCCTGGGACATGTCTTCGCCAATAGCTTCCATCGCGGGCAGGACAGCACCGATGCCATAGACGTAATTCACGCCCCAGCGACCAAACCAAGAACCATCTTCTTCCTGCTCGCTGACCACATACTTGAACCCGCGAGCCACGGCCTGGTTGTCTGCCGTGTAACCCAGGCGTCCGTACATCTCAAGAAGATGTGCGGTTACGTCCACGCTGGGCGGGTCTAAGGTCTCGCCAAAATCTGAGAGCGGTATCTTTGTCAGGTATTTCTTGTTGTTGTCCTTATCGAAGGCCGCGGAGCCGCCGTTCTTGGACTGCATCCCAGCCATCCATTCCACTCCGCGTTTGATGGAGTTGGCACGGCGGGGCTCCTCACTCTCTGGGAGCCTAACTTGGTCCAGAGCCATGACAACGATGGACGCGTCATCAATGTCTGGGTAGGCCTGGTTGTCGAACTCAAATGACCAGCCACCCGGACGCGTCTTCTTCGCACGTACTTGCCAGTCGCCTCCGGCGAATATCTGCTTGTCCATGAGCCACCTGGCAGATGACTGGACCATTGGGTCGTCGGGAGTTATGCCGGATTCCAGCAGGGCCAACTGGGCGATGCAGGTGTCCCAAACCGGCGAGATGCACGCCTGGACGCTGCAAAGGTCATCGCCTTCCAGCGCGAATACCTCAAAGCCCTCAAACCCCTTTTTGACTGCTTCATGCTCCGGGCCGTAGCCCATGGTGTGCAGGGCAATCAGAGAGTAGACCCATGGCGGCTGGATACCGGCCCATGAGCCGTCGGCTTCTTGATGTTCCAACACCCATTTCAGAATTTTGCGCTCGGCCCGTCCTCTGAACGGATGCCAGGGTAGCCGTTGGTAGAGTCCAACCAGCTTGTCAGACCAATAAAGGGCTTTGGCCCAACCAAGACCAGACTTGGGTTTTGGCAGGCTGTAATCAAATCCGGAGCGGCCTCCGGGGTAAAGTTCGTCAATGTTGGCCGACTCGGGAACCGGGCAATAGGGCTGGCGGGCGAGAATAATTAGCATGGGGACAACGGTGGCTCTGGCCCAACTGGCAAATTCATAAATGTTGAACGGTGCCCAAGACGGCAGGTAAATCATCTCTGGCGGCATGTTTGGAGTGCCTTTCCAGTCCCACTGGCCAAACAGCGCTAGCCAAATCTTGGTGAACACTCTGACCTGTGGAATCCCGCCTTTAGATAGGATGAACTCGCGGGCTTTCTGCAGCGGTTCTGAGTCTGGAGAGTGACCGGCTAACTTGAGCGCAAAGTAACATTCAACTGAGGTGCTGACATCGCCAGGGGCCTCGTAATACTGGCCCCACGAACCGTCGTCTCGCTGCTTGCTCAGTATGTAATTGCAGACCTTGCGCCACCGTTCCGAGTCATGGCGGCCAGTGAAGAGGCAGAGCATCAGATACTCGGCTTCCATAGTGGGGTTGGACTCCAGTTCGCCCCACCAATAACCCTCAGCGTATTGGGACTGGCGGAAATACTCCTGAGACTTACGCACCGCATCCTTAGTAGCTTGGTTCACCCGCGTATTATCTGGTCGTACAGTCATGGCTAGGCGGCGTCACTACGGAGTCGTTCCAGGTTTTTCCCACCCACATAGCCGTGCTCAACGAACCAATCAACCGACTGCTTTAAAGCATCGGTAACGGAACTCTGGGGCAAACCCAACTGGATGATTGCCTTATCGCAGGTCACAGAGGCTGGGTGTTTGGATGCCAGCACCCCTTCCACTGGGACGACCGGCTCGCGGCGGAGGAGAATCCCCTCGATGAAGTGGTCAACGTAACCAACTCCAACCACCAGCCAATAAGGCGCTCTAATACGGGGCGCTGGTAGCCCGGTTAGTTGACTAAGCATGTCGAATATCTGCTTCAGGCTCACGTTCTGGTTGCCTAAGATGTACCGCTCCCCCGGCCTGCCCTTCTCTAGGGCCAGGATATGGCCTGCCACAACGTCAGCTACATCCACGATGTTCATGCCTGTCTTCAGATAGGCAGGGATCTTACACCGTAGAAAATCCAACACAATCCTTCCGGTTGGCGTGGGCTTAACGTCCCAAGGGCCCACCGGCAGGGTTGGGTTGACCACCACCACTGGCATGCCACCGGCGGCGAAGGCCAAAGCCTGTTGCTCAGCCAGGTGCTTAGAGTTCTTGTAATGGCCGTGGAGCGACTTGGGGTCGAGAGGAGTATCTTCGTCGCCGAGGCCGGTTTGGGGAATGCCAATGGTGCCCACGGTGCTGGTATAGACCGTGCGGGAGACGCCGGCTTGGCGGGCTGCTTCCAGGACGTTTTTGGTCCCCTGCACATTAGCCTGTGATACACCGGCTGGGTTCTTGGACCAGAATGTGTAGACGGCCGCCACGTGGTAAACAGCCTCACAACCCTGCATGGCCCGGTCGATTGACTGCCGGTCCAGGATGTCGCCTTCCACCGGAGTGATTCCGGTGTCTTGGATGGTCAGACGGTTGCTACCAGGGCGCACCAGCGCCTGGACATCGTCGCCCCGCCGCCAAAGTTCGCGGGCCAGGTTCCCGCCGATGAACCCGGTGGCGCCGGTGACTAAGACTTTCATAGTCTCGCTATACCGGCTGGAGAGACTGCTGCCAATAATGGCGTTGGGCTAGCTGCTTCCATTCCCAATGACCCCAGTGGCCCTCATGTAGGACAGCCCAAAGTTGGTTAACACCGCTTGGCACAGTTGTAGTTGTTTCTTGAGGCGGAGCATTGTGGGGATGCGCCACGGCATGAGAAGCACGTTGGTTAAAACTTTGTAGGGAGATTTTGCCAGTCCTGGCAAGTAACCTGGTAGGCGTTGATTGGCTGTGTCCAAAACCACTCTCACGGAGAGAAACGGCACTCCAGCTTTTTGTGCTGCCTCCGCTACCCGGTAGTCTTCCATGTTGACGCTGGTCGCTTGATACTGCTCCCGGAGTTCTTCGCGCTCCTGTATCTCTGCAACCAAATGGTCAACGGTCAGCGCTCCACCGTTGAACAATGGCACTGATAGGTCTAAAGCTGCCTGTTCCGCAGATTTGAACATCCCT
>Ga0209089_10000383_pt1 | contig 41310 bp, 32 predicted proteins | sample ArcticOcean_MG_C_FD_187431 | JGI IMG/M metagenome (GOLD analysis project Ga0209089, IMG submission 187431) | Marine microbial communities from western Arctic Ocean - ArcticOcean_MG_CB2_150 (SPAdes) (version 2) | ecosystem: Environmental > Aquatic > Marine > Oceanic | place: Arctic Ocean: Canada...
ACGAGATTGTGCGATGGCAATGATTCACCTTGTAACCAATACTGATGACGCAATAAATTACTACAATTTAGGAAGTGATGATACTTGTAGTGTAAGTAGAATTGCAGAAATTGTGATTGAAGAATCTGGTTTATCTGGTGTTTCAATTGAATACACAGGTGGTGACCGCGGCTGGGCTGGAGATGTTCCAAAGGCGATGCTAGACCCAAGTCGCATGCGTGCAGCTGGTTTTGACACTAAATATGATTCAGAGGGCGCGGTTAGACACACTGCTCAAATTCTTATGAAGGAGATTGGAATAGATGATGAATAAATTAAGACGTAATAGGAATCTGATAACAGATGAGAATGGAGATGCGAGGATAACTGCAGGATTTGTGGTTGCGGGTGGAATCACATTCATCCTACTTGCAGTGGTACTATTCACCGATTTGCCACCCATCGGCCCAAATGAGGGCGATTTAGCTCCTAACCTCCAAGGTGAAGTTCATCATTTAGGCGCAACGGATTGGGCTGACTTTGAATTATATGAAGAAATAGACAGTAGTTGGGACGCAGATTCCAGCCCTGAAGCAAAATGGTTCTTCATTCAGTTTATGGATACTGATTGTGGTTACTGTTGGGAAGAAGCAGCATCGATGACCGATCTTCAAGGAGCATTTGGAGATAGAGTGACCTTCATCAGTGTCGCTCTAAGTTTAGACATACCTTCACATTCATCGTCAAGAGAAGAAGTAATTGCCTTCCAGGAAAAATCATCACTTATTGAATGCAAAGGCGGGGATACCGATTGTTCTTCGCGCCCGGGTGAACCTCATGATTGGGCATATTTTGATGACTTATCACAATCAACCTTGGACCCTTGGAAAGTACAGGGAACACCCTTTGTAGTAATTGTGCAACCAGATGGGATTGTGGCTTGGAACCAAGCCGCCCACACCGGTGAGGAAGTTGGTAACGCCCTCTATAGCATGTTACCACAGGTAGGTGAATAAGATGGTAATGTCAACATCAGTAGTTCTAGCCATCTCGGCTCTAACAGTATTGTTTGGGGCGATGTCACGCCTCGAGTCTACCCGCCCATTATTCTCAACTTTAGGTATGAGTGAACTGGTTTCAGCTCCAGTTAGCAGAAGAATGTTGGTGGGGACTCTTGCCAGCATTTCTGGAGGGATGTTAGCAGCGGTTTGGGTTTGGGTAATCCAAAGGCAATCAATCATTGGAAGCACGACACTCTGTGCACCTTCGAGTGGTTGTGCTCAAGCCCTTTCAAGCCAGTCCATGAATACAATTCCATTTTCAAATATGGATTTCGGATTGTTTTTCGTATTAATGTTCAGCGTGCTTGGATTCATGGCATTAAGCATCCACCTTGAACCATCTTGGTCTAAGAATGGAGGTTTTCTTTCTTGGGGCAGAACAATCAGCGGTATTTCTACTCTAATTGCACTGTGGATGACTATTACTCATCTACTAATGGTTGATGGTTCACCAGCAATCTGTCCAATTTGTATTGTTTTATTGGTTGCAAATATTGTGACAACAATGCAATTCAATTTGTTGCTAGCATCACATTCCGATGGCAGTTGGGATTCTAATTGAATACAGTCTTGGATAAGTTATTATCCAAAGCAGAAAAGTGGGGCATAATTGCTCTCAACCGAATCGGTCTTATTCCTCAGAATCAGACACTTCTTCTGTTACAGGTTGAGCGAATAGTAATAGAGAGAAGATGAAGATGAATCCCATAAGAGCCATCAGCGGAATACTCATGAAATCAAAAACATTGAGATATTGAACCGTACATGAGTCAAAGGCTGAACAGAAGGGGGAATGCTGTGCTGGATTCATTTGCAATTGATAATGGTAAATCGATACGAATGCCCCAAACCCAGCCATTGCTAAACAATATGGTTTAATCCCGAAATCATTTCTAAATGCGCCAAAGATCAAGAGAAATGCCATTGGATACATAATAATGCGTTGATACCAACACAATTTACAGGGCACGAAAGGAGCAATCTCTGAGAGATACAAACTTGCCATCATTGCGAATAAGGCAACAAATCCTGCAAGAAATAGCGCTTCCCTGCTGTGTTCAAGGCGAAGTTCAGCGATCTTCACAGCAATAGGAACAGATTTTTTACTAGCAATTAACAACCCAATAAGAATAATTCCTATAATTCCTACTGCTAATGCTAAATAACCAAATAGATTTCCTGCTTCTTCGGGCGTCAAGTAATCACCATTTTGTCAGCGACCATGGTCTCTGACGAAACATCTGAGTAGCCATCATGATTTAATCACGACGCAAATCAGATTGCATCTAGATTGAGAAAGCCAACTAACTTGATTATCTTGATTTGCCAACCAAAGTGAGATTTCTGGCTCAAGGTTGGTATGTCCCTTGCATTTCAAAAAGAGTTTCATCAGTATCTACATCAATAGTCACCATTCGAGTCACAGTGACTTCAAGTTTGAGTTCTAGAGGGAAATTTTCCCGAAGTTCAGAATACAGTCTAGTCTGTACGTCCTCTACATTTCTACCGCGCAATACCGTTAGGCAATGTAGGGTTTCTTTCTGTGCACGCTCCACGTAGTACTCAACTAGCCACTCACGCATTGGGAGCTGTGCAGTATCGTGCTCCTCTGGTGTTCCGGTTTTCCCGTCCATTAGTGTAAATAGTACACTGGTAGGGTATAAATGCAGCGAAGCCTTGCTTCTGAAGCAGCAAGGCAAACAGTTTAATTGGGTCCAGTTTCAAATATCTGTGTTTGGGCGAAAACTGAAGTCATTCTTCAGATTCCGCTGCTACCTTTTCTTTTATTTCCCTTTTAGCCGTTTTTTTACTATTCAACATAGGACTTGCTAGAACTAATCCAATCAACATTAGCGACAATCCGATTTTTGTTGCTGAAGAGAAGGATGAATCTGTCTGTACCGCAATTTTTGGGCTTGTGGCCGCCCCAATCGTTTGTCCATCTGAATTCTCAGCAATGATAGTCAATTTTGAGTTAGCTGAAATATATCCTTGATGGTATGGGAATTGGTAAGTTAGGTTGATGAAGGTCTGTTCTCCAGATTGATTTGAAATGTCATTTACAATCCAAGAGTTTGTAGGTTCTGAAAAAATTATTTGTCCGGTTGTAGAATTGATAACCGCGCCCGCTCTAGCAACACCCGCATGAAATTTGAAACCGCTCACGGGGGGGTCTTCAATTTCAACCATATCTTCCGAGATAATGAATGTATAAGTTCCATTCATCGTTGTCGGCAGGTGACTCAGAATTTCCAACTCCCAATAGTCGTCCTGCACGTTCCCGTACCAAGACCGATTAGAGGTGATAACAGATATTTCTTGTTGGCTTGTTCCAGCGGAAGAGAGAAATTGCTTGTGAAGGGTATTTCTACTAATCAGGCCGCTAGTTGCTTGCTGGTCGCCCATCCAAATGGTTGGATAAGCCGCTTCTAAAGGATTCTGACCCATCTTCCAAGACTGTTGAGTAGATAGTCGATTTCCGAGATAATCAATTCCATCATCTGGATGAAATGCAATTCTTGTTATTTGGTCGGGCCTCTCGTCAATGAAGTCAGATATTACTGGGTCAACTTCTGCACAGACTTCACACCAAATTGCTGTTGATTCTCTTAGCACCACAACTTGGTCAACAGAACCTGACCAAGAATTTGCACATGAAAGACCTTCACATGATACGGATTCAGAAGCACTAGATGTCAATTGGTCGTTGAATGGTAGAATCAACAAAGTTGTGACCATTAGTAAAGCCATCAAGTGATTCTTGGGCATAGTTGTCGGACGGGTCTCCTTTACATAGGCGCGCCGGCGGCGCGGTTTCTATGAGTAAGAGGTGGTACAATGAGCACCGCCGCGACCACTGGCGCCGAAAGGCCAAGTCATCGGGGTATCGCTCACGCTCTGCATACAAATTACTTCAGTGTCAAGAAAAGTTCAATCTAATCAGAGAAGGGGATATTGTTCTTGATGTTGGATGCCATCCAGGTGGTTGGTCACAAGTATCTCTTGAGTTGACGGGTGAAACCGGTCGTGTGATTGGAATTGACATTAGGCCCTGTGAGCCGATTACAGGCGTGGAATTAATTGTTGGAGATATCACTGAGGAGAGTACCCAAGAGAGGATTATTGAGTTGCTTGAAGGAGAACAAATACATTCCATTGTTTCTGATATTTCACCTAAGTTATCAGGGCAATACGAAATGGACGAAGCGATTTCAGTTGATTTGGTTTGCATGGTGATGGATTTCGCAATTCCTTTACTAAATAATGGTGGTTCATTTGTTACTAAGGTGTTTCAAGGGCGAGCAATTGAGGCAATTGTGAGGGCTGCGAAAATCCGATTTTCGAAAGTTAAGCGATACTCTCCTATTGCTAGTAGAAATTCATCATCCGAAGTGTACCTCGTTTGTAAGAATAAGTTACCTGCCAATAAAATTGATGCAGGTGAGACAACAATTAGGCTTGCTGTAGAGAATGAGTTGGTAGATCAAGGATATATTATCAACTCAGATGACGAAGAACCGGATGATTCAGGCCCCATTGGATTTTCAGTTCACAAGGCGCGCAAAGATTAAATTAACAATTCAAGCCCAAAACAGAAGAAATAGATTGAATTAATCATTGAACAAAGTGATTGTGAATGCGCGAATGAGTTCGTTCGTAATTAGAATTTGAAGACTTTCACTTTCAATTGATGGGGGCGTAGCCCCCTTGGTTTCACTTTCAGGCCACTCTCTACACAACCCTATACTACCACAAGGTGTTTGAAGGCATTATGACCCAGACAATGAGCCAAAAAGTGAACGATGATGAAAGAAGAAAGGCGAGGCGTGCAGCAATACTGCGTCACGTCCATTCAGTCACAAAAAATCCCGTGACTAAAATAGACAAACAATTGATGAAAGTTAATCAACTAAATGCAGGGCAACAAGTTGGTAAACTGGAAGTTTTAGTATTACGTAGATATCCTCGCCGACAAGTCAATTCTGCTAATTATCGAGGCCCAGTTGCAGCCGCTTGCGGCCGGGATGAAACAGGAGTTGTTGGTTTGGTGCTTTGGGGCGACCAAGTTGACAAAGTAAGAACGGGCGATGTCATCAGAATTTCCGATGGATGGTGCCGTAGGTCACATGGAGAACTAGTTGTAAGTTCAGGACGAAGCGGAAAGTTGTCAGTAGTTCAAACTTGAACTCTTGACTGACTAACATTCCAACCCTATGGGTAAGCATCAAAAGGGTGCGGCCGGTCGGCGGCTCATTCGGTGATTGATAGTGGTAAAGACAGCAACCATTTGCAATGCTTCAGGTAAACCTCTAGTGGAGCGAGATTCCACTTCGTTTCCATGTCCAAAATGTAATGCGCCAGTAGGCCGCTCAGCACAATGTCGAAATCAAGGCGTACCTTACATCTGCGTTTCTTGTGGATTCCAAGGACCTTGAGGTGATTTGAATGGGTGAAGTTGCGATTAGATACAAGATAATGGTCTCCCCTAATGCTGAAGTTGGAGCAGATGACATCGCCGTTGATCTTTCAAATATGCAAAATGATGTTGGTGTAGTTCAGTCAGTTGAGACTAAACCATTGGCCTTCGGAATGAAATTCGTTGAAGCTTATTGCGTCATCCAAGAAGGTGACGGAACAGTGGACAACTTTGAGGATGCAATCCGTGCATTAACTGGTGTCGGTGAAATCGAAGTTCTAGAAATGGGTCGCTTAATGTGATTCAATTCTTATTTTTGTTATACAGGCCTTGGCCAAATAATTAAATTAGTCAATAACGATTCAATTATTGAATTCATGATTGATGTAAGGGTGCTCTGGTGAACTCCCGCAACAATGTTGTGGCGTAAGTTCCAGGTGGCAAACTAAACTTGAAATTTATACATGCACCTTCTTCATGCCAGCGGTCATTTTCGCCAGGCCCATCGGCCCACTTTCTACTATTTTCAGATAGGTCAACAACAGTTTGACCCTGGAATGTCAAATCAGAATAACTTCCTGTTAGTGGGCGTTTGGTACCACGTGTAGTCAAGCGGGGAATTTCGTCAATAATCCAAGTCACAGAGTCTAGTTCTAACTTTTTCAGAATTTTTTGTTCTAATTTTGCTATTTCACCACTTGAATTAGATGATTCTGTTCCTAGAAGGGTGCCACAAACTGCTAGACGACCCAACAAACAATTTCTAGTAATCCTCTCAATTAGAGCCTCCGTGACTGTAGCTAATTTCCCTGTATCAATTTTAGATGATCCATCCATTGGCCCAACCACATCGCCAACAACTGGTAATGAAATTGAAATCCCTGAGCGAATTCGTTCACCTAATAAATGATTAAACGCAAGAGATTGAAGTGAATGAATGGTCATTAATTGTAGATTATTTGGTAATTTTCTAAATGCTTGAATCCAGTTCTCGGGTTTATTTTTCAATGAATACAGAATATCTCTTTCATATCCTAATTGTTTAGGAATCATTTCTATTCCAGCTTTAACATCATGATTTTCTCTCCAATGGCTTCTAAATTTAGCGACTTCATCCCGCTCGTTTAGTCCTGCCATTCCGAGATATGCATTGACAGCATCTTCCCATTCGCCATTGACAACATGTCTGCCAACTACAGGCGTCACCGGACGAGTTGAGCCAAATCTCTGCGGCCCAACCCAATTTGGAAAGAACCCTTCACCTAATTTTGCCACAAGCGCACTGTGAATTTTTTCAACTTCTTGAATTGCGGCTTCTTCATCCAATGGATTTCCCTTTTCATCTGCACATCCTCTTACTGTAATGCTGAATCTGTTACTTGTATGAGATCCCATTGACAATTTTTGATGTGTGCGGCCTAAAACTTCAATTTGCACATCAGCAATTTCTACCTCGGAAACCTTTCTTGTTGGCGCATCTATAACGAAAAGTTGTGTGGTAACGGCTCGTTTATCTTTCGTTCCAGAAAACCAAATCCTTTTTCGAGACATTTTCAGATGTTTTGCTAGGCGATTAACGAAGCGATTAGTTTCCCAGTTATCCAAAGTGACGCGTGCAACTGTGAAACGACCTTTGGGGTCAAGAGCGGGGATTGCACCTTCTTCAGTCACACGAAAGTCAGCCACTCTTACTTTTATGAGTCCCCCGATACCAGTGCCATCACAAATCCACTGGTCAAGACCTAAAGTGGCGGCTATGCCAGCAGAGTCCATTCACAATTCGCCTCAAGAGAGTTTAATCGTGGAGAATTCAGATACTAAGTCAGTACTGATAGACTTGAGAATCTTTATTGCATTCTTACCTTTCTTGACTCTTAAGTAAAGTTCTGGTTCATCAAGTCCTGGGTGTCCAGTAAAGTAATTGGAGTATTCAACATCCTTGTTATCATTTAATCGTGCTCTGAATAGTTGTAATGCTGTGTGGTTTTCACCAATTAGCCGAATTCGGAGTTCGTTTCCCTCGTTGAGTAGTACCTTGATTGCCATGTCTATCGTTTCGGCGACTTGCGACCCCATTTTGAACCTTTGGAAAAAAACAGCAGTTGTTTCCCCCTCGTTCCCTTCTCACTTATCAATGGGTGGCGGCTGGGCGCGCTATGAAAGAAGGTGTTTCGGATGACCGAACCTCACGCCTTATTTCTGTGTTTGAGAAAGGCTCCCCAGGCCTTCTTTTTGCGGCTGTTGTAATTACCCTTATTTTCGGGTTATTTCTATTCCCTTTACCTTCATTTCATACTGATTTAGACGCATTTGCCCCAGAAGGACCAAATGATGAGGCTGAAAAACGGATTGAGGAAGCGTTCGGAAATGAACGTATTCCTCTTTTTGTGCATGTTAAAGTTGATGATGGAAGCAATGTTTTGTCAATAGAATCACTCGTACAGCAACAGTCAGATTTGGATGCGGTATTAGCATGGTCCGAGTTACATGGCCCAGTAATTTCCGAATATATTGCGATTCCAGATATCATTCAGCGAGGCCTTGACGAAAAATCACCGGGCGCGGAATTGAGTGAGGCAACTTCTTGGGAACAATTGCTTAACGAAACTTTAGACGAAGGACAAACTTGCGTTGACGGCGCATCAAATGATGAATTACTGATGCTTGCAAGTTTTGGCAGGGATGCATTGCTCAACAAGGATTTGCAATTTGAATCGACAACGTGTATGTGGCTTGACTTGAACAGAACATCCGGCGATGCTACGCCTTTTGCCACAAGTAATCTGTGGGTACTTTACATCAGACCAGATCTTGAAGATGAGTCTAGGGAAAAGATGGTCAACCTTTTACGTCAACAATTTGACACATTGGGCGAAGAAGGAAACTTGAGTTATGGGTTAATCTCAGATGATGTACTTAGCCATGATATTAATGAAGGCACAATTAACAATTTGGTTTGGCTTATTGCTGGTGCTCTACTCGTAGTCGTGATTATCTTAGCATTCGCCTTCCGTTCAGCAAGAGGGGTGCTTTTCCCATTAGCGGCCCTTTCAATGGCAATTGTATGGACTTACGGTGCTTTGGCTGCAATAACCCCTACATTTTCTGTGCTACATGTCGCAGTAGCACCAGTTGTTTTGGGTCTTGGGATTGATTATTCAATTCACCTTCAGAGGAGTTTTGAGAAACGACGTTCAGAAGGGTCAGACACAGCTGAGGCTTGGGCCCTGGCGCTCAATGAATTGTATCTCGCACTCACGTTAACAGTCATTACAACAGTAGCAGCATTCTTGTCAAATGTAGTATCTCCATTACCTCCGGTCCGTTCATTTGGTTTGGCATTGGCTTTTGGCGTAGTATCGGCATTCATAACCTCAACAATTGTAGTTGGTTCAATGCACGTATTGATGGAGAAAAGCACACAAAAATTCAGACCTAAAAGCCATTGGGACGGGTTAAAGGCCAAGGCGCGAGAAGTAGTAATTACACAAAGAAAAACTCAAGCATTTGCACTAATTTTTGTTGTCATGTTGACAGTTACCAGCGTTATTGCTGCGGCGGCCAAATTGGAAACCGAATTTGACCTAACGGATTTCTTAGATGATGAAATGGAGGTCATGCAGGTCCGCACTGATATCTACGAGTCATATGAGGCGACAGGTTGGCGGCCGATTTACATTTTATCAGAGCCAATGCCAGGTGAGGTAGCAATAATTGATGATTTAGAATTCATTGAAGCTACTAATCTGATGAATCACCGTCTAGAATTGGCTCCCCGCGTTGTTGTTCCGCGCGCAGTCGGCGATGGCCAACCTATGATCGAGTCAATGCATACTGTATTGCGAGACGCAATAGAAAAAGACGAGGGATTCGGAAATCGCCATGGATTGAGAGTGATGGGAAATGACTTAGTGGTAGATGATTACAATACCGGTGACGCTGTTGAAGCACTCATTGAATTAAGTGAGAATCAGTCAGTTGGTGATGCACTAACGGGCGCAACATGGTCTCAGAGGGTAAGTGGTGTGTCACACTTATCATTCGACGAACAAAATGGATGTTCAAATGGATGTTTACTATTTATGAGGACTGAAATTATGGTCCAAGTTTCAAGCAATAGTGAATCGGTAGAAGCGGTCGAAGGTCTCGAAACCGCGATTTCTCAATCTAGTGGTAAATATGGTGTTCAAGCAGCGATGTTCGTTAGCGGGGACGCTGTGAGACTAAATCTGGTCTTAGAAGGCCTAACTACCTCTCAACTAGAATCAACAGTCATCAGCCTAATTGTCTCAACGATTGTTCTATTTGCATTGACCCGACGCATCGGCCTCTCAATCATTGTAGTGACTCCAGTGGCTATTGCAGCTATCTGGGTTGTCGGGGCAATGGCATTGTTGAATCTTAATTGGAATGTTTTGACAGTGATGGTCACAGCCCTTACTATTGGTTTAGGAATCGATTATTCAATCCATGTATGGCGAAAGTACGAGGATCTCAAAGAGAAATTGGAACCTTGGGAGGCGGTCAAGGAAATGCACGCCACAACAGGGGTAGCACTGCTTCTTTCTGCTGGGACCTCTATTTGTGGTTTCTTAGTCCTGGGTCTATCTCCAATGCCAGTTGTTCAGGATTTTGGAGTGGTAACTGCTCTAACGGTCTTCTTCTCTCTAGTTTTGGCTCTTGGTTTGACGCCTCTACTGCTTACTGCAGATAGCCTCAGAGAAAATTGAAATTCCGTCAAAAATTGACATTAATCAACTCTTTTCATCTGATGGAACTAGATTATCAAGATCAATATTCAATTCTCTCGCCACTAGAATCAAAGCCATCCATGCAGTAATATGGCCTAGGGATTTGCGCTTTCTTTGGGCCCTTCTCATCACCTCTTGACGGGCAAGATTTGACTCTTTTGAGATAATTTGTAACAACGCTGGCACATTGAAAGATTGTTGACCAGTGTCTATCACTATAGATTTCGCAATGGTCGGTCTTGACTCACTAATAGGTGCTTCATTGTCTCCTTTTTCTTGTACCACTACAGTGGTAGTTGAACTGTCAGCATCCTCTGAAATAATGTTGCCTGATTTGGTCGCACCCCTGCTCTTTAGGTTACTTTGGGGACAAGTTGGTGGCTGGTCTAGTACAGTAGCGCGCGGAAACCATCCTAGTGGGACTGATACATCAACAAGTTCGGTATTTGTTGAAAGCATGTCATCTTTGGATATTAACCAGCCTTTTGCAAGAAGTTTTGTGAGTAATATTTCAGCATCGGTTGGGGCTAACCAACCTAGATCAAGACTCCAAGTTCGAGTGATTGAACTTGCATCGAGGGGTTCATTTCCCCAAGTTCTCCAAGTCATTGCTAAAAGGCGACGAATGTCATTTTCAGCCTCACTTACCTGACTCAATCTAATCACCTAGCATGCGCTCACCATCTAGCGCCCATCCAGCGATATGCTCATCACTTCTAAGTGACACCATTTTCCCTTCATCTGGTGCAAGCCACCAAGAGAAGGAATTTCTCAGGCTGGAAGGCAGTCTATCCATCACAAAAGATAGGTCTCCTTTCCTCTGACTGATTAACAAAGCAGAAAGTGGGCCGAATTGTTTTACTTCTAGAAGCCTCGGCGTTAGCGTATCAGTGATGTAAGTAAGTGAAACTTCACTTGGTAGTTTAATACGAATGATTACTTGCTCTGTTACAGCATGACCAAGGGTGATTTCTTTGTCTTTTGCAAAGAGGTCAATAGTTGTCCTTTGACAGCCTATCATCAATAAATCCATCACATCTTTGTGAGAAGTTGCAGCAGCATCAATTTGAACATCGCCAATTTGTTCAATAAAATCCCTTAGAATACTGAAAGGTAATCTAGAAACTTTTTGATTTCGAAACTCAATATGTAGCGGGTGGCCTTGAAGTCTAGGGTCATCGAAATCAACAGGACCTGGCCACAAGGCATCGGTCCCCCAAACGAACCGCGCCCTACGTTCCATAACCCCTGCTGACTAGGTTAAGTGCATCAAGTCTATGTTTGGGACAAACACAACAACAAAAGCGGAGCAACTATTGCGGGCCCTCAGGTAATGAGAGTGAATCCCTAAAATAGGGTCAAGTGTAGGAGTGTTATGTGATGGATAGATATATCGCAAGAGACCCAAAGACTGGCTTGCCTTTACAGATTGGAGAAAAGGGTATTCCGGGCCATGTTGATGAAGCCTATCGAGCACCGCGAGGATATTGGGATGCCATCAAACACTTCGACATTATCCCATTAGCGAGTGGCTCTGTTCAAGCAGTGGAAGTTCGTTGGAGAGAAAAACCACAACTTGTATCTCGAGCAGATGGCATCAGGGCTTTGCCTAGAGTCATGCGCAGTGACCCGGATGAAGTGCAAGAACAATTAAAAATTGCTCTATCCGATATCAATTCTGAAATCAGGGTTGCTGCTCTTTTTTCTCTACCATACTGTGCTTTAGTAGAAGCAGAGGATTTGTTTGAGCATCTCAGTGAATTACTTGATGATGTAGACCCATTTGTAAGGAAATCAGCATCAAATTGTTTAGAAATCGTGTCGCCAGTTTTCCCATCGGCAACTGAAGAAATTTTGTCACAAGAGTTACGCTCAACTAATATTAATCGCCGCAAACCAGCCTACAATGCGCTAAAGGAAATGTCAAAGGTTTGGCCAGATGTTGTGGTCTTTCATCTCGACGACCTATTACGCCTTGAGGATGATAAGTTAAGGGTCGAAGCAGCAAAAATCCTACCTTCTCTTGCTCGTACCAAGTCCGCTTCAGTTTGGGATTTGATTGGCTGGGCATTGAGTGATGATTCAGACCAAGTTAGGACACAAGCAGCTCGCACATTGCCAACCCTCGCAGCATCGCAGCCGAGAATGGCCAAAATTCTTGTTGAAAACTCATTGTTTGATACATGTGCAGCCGTTAGAAAGCCAGCACTTCGTGCTTTAAATTCGATGGACATCACTGGATTTAGAATGAACCGTCTATGTGTAGATGGTGCTCGCCATACCGACCCAGCGATTAGGAGGGCCTGTATTTTGATGATGCCTCGATTATTCACAGAATCAGAAATGCGAATACAGGCAGCGGAACTATTACGTCAGGAGACTAAGCCAGATTTGATTTTATTACTCGAAGAGTTGTCCAGAGATCCTGAAATTGATGGTGGTGAAGATGAGAAAAACCGCTACCTGGCGAAGGCTCCACCGGCTACAGACATTGACGGAATACCAATTTTACCAGCGGTTGATGTACCCCCTCAAAAGCAACTATCAAGCCAAGAAAAACGAGATGAACCCAAATCTTTAGAGTGAACCAGAGATTTTCTCCTGTGCGTCATTATTAAAGAGGGGCGTAAGGTGGGCGGCTCGCTGAGTGATTACATGAGTGCAAAATCAGGCGATTGGAAGGCCGAGCAGTTTGAGCGTTTGTGGAAAGGACGCAGTGTCAAAGGGGATAACCCCGTGAAGGCAGCAAAGTTCCGCCAATACATGCGAGAGCACGTTCGTCAGAAGATTCCGGACATCAAATCTGTCAGTAGCCGCCGCCAAGAACGCAAAGAGGGTGGTGGTGTACACATGGATGAAAATCGATTCTTCACAAAGGAATACTGCCGGAAGTACTGGATGGGTGAACTACAAGAAGAAATTCGTGAAGCCGAGTCCTACTGAGCAGGACAGGTGAGCAAATGACCAATCAAACAGCATTAACCAATGTAAAGTTCTCATCTTGGGACTTGGATCCTTCAATTCTTGCAGCTATTTCAGAGAAAGGCTGGGAATACGTAACTCAAATCCAAGCCGAAGCAATTCCCTTGGCTCGTAGCGGCCGAGATGTTGTCGGTCAAGCGAGGACCGGTTCAGGAAAGACCGCTGCATTTGGCATTCCAACAATTGAGTCAACTGAGGCAAATGGTAATCTTCAAGCTATCATCATCACCCCTACTAGGGAATTAGCACAACAAGTCGCAGATGAATTACAATGGCTTCAGGGAGATAAAGGATTAGCAATCATCACTGTGTATGGTGGTACAGACGTAGACAAACAGGCCAAAAAATTGAATGACGGCGTTGAGATTGTCGTAGGAACCCCAGGTCGCATTATTGATATGAGTAAAAGAGGACATCTCAAACTCCAATCCATCTCGACCCTTTGCCTAGATGAGGCAGACCGCATGCTTGACATGGGTTTCTTCCCCGATATTCTATGGGTTTTAGAACAGATGGAAAACAGAAAGCAAACCATGCTTTTTAGTGCAACCTTCCCTGACGAGGTGTTGGAGGCTGCAAATACCTTCATCACTGACGCTGAGCACGTAATGTCTGATGATTTAGAAGTTGACATTCCAGAGATTGACCAGATGCATATCTCAATAGGTCGTGCTAACAAATTATGGGCATTAGGTAGAATCCTTGTAAATATGGGTGATGATGACCAGATGATGATTTTCTCAAATACCAAAAGGATGGTTGATTTACTTTCTCAGCGACTGAGCAAATTCGGCTTTAATGCAATTGGATTACATGGTGATATGCCACAAAATAAACGTGGCCGAATTATTGATTCTTTCAAAGATGGAAGTGAGAAAATTCTCATTTGCACAGATGTTGCCGCTCGCGGAATTGATGTTGATGGAGTTACAATAGTAGTAAATTATGATCTTCCGATTGATGTTGAAAGTTATGTTCACAGAATTGGAAGAACTGGGCGAATGGGTCGTAAGGGCACAGCCTGGTCATTTGTCAGTAGTGAGGATAAAGGCCAGTTGCGGAAAATAGCGGCAACGTGGAACCTAAACATTCCTGAATCAGAAGCACCAGCATTGCCCAAGGGTGTCGATAGAGATCCGATTCGTAAACAGCAAGATTGGGAAGAGGTAGCCAATAATTTTGGCATGGTTCCTGTGAAAATATCTATTGGTAGTAACCAAGGTGCAACAAATCATACTTTGACAAATTGGTTTTCTAATGAAGCAAAACTGAACCAACTTGCTATTGGCGAGGTTTGTATACAAGACGATTCAAGCGAGGTTGAGATTCATCTTGACAAAGTTGAAGCGGTTGTAAAAGTGATGGCTAACCGAGTTTGGAATGGCGATTCAGTTAACCTTGAAATCAGACGATAGGGTAAGCCTCTGGATAGAATGAGGCATTATTCCTCTTCTTCAGATGAATTAGCCCAATCAAATTTGAGTATTGCAAACGATGCTGCAATTCCGCTAATTAACAAATATCTCCAGGCTTTGCCAGAGATATCTTCCCATTGTCTAATTTCTTCGCCACAATAAGCACTGATAATATCTTCACAACCTTCTGCCTCAAGCCGCTGCTGTTCGGCTTGGTCATCAAACCCGAGGGTGTGGACAGTAGAAGTTGCTAAAATCCCGGCCAATAATAGTGTTACTAGAGATAACTGTGGTAATGGCTTGCGCTGTGAAATCCTAGTTGGGAGGGTGAATAGTAGACGTAGGTCACCAGCTTGTTTTGTTTTAGCAGGGCCCCCAACCACAAAATACCACACAGTCCAGCCTAGGACAATTATTAACAAAAAGCCGATTTCAAGCATAAATTGATGGAATTCCCACATTGGAGCCCAACAATCGTCGGTTGGATTTCCAACACATCCGTTCACAGCCAGCGGATAGAGAACTAAAAGGCGTGCCAAATTTAGCAAACTGAGTATCCCCGCCATGACTAACATACCGCGTAATTTCAAACGTTTTGAAACCCCAGGGGTCATCCAAATCATGAATGATACGAACACAATCTCATGTATTCCTGTACATTCATCGCTGACCCACAACGGGTAAATACCAGTCCCAACGAATGAAGAATGATTGAATTGAATAATTGTAGCTGGTCCATCTGTGTTAACATAAGAGATGCTTTCTGGACCAAATATCAATGAGTGTGTGTGATACCATACCCAGGTTAGTGTTTCTTGGTAAATTAAGAAACTATCATTGGGTAAAGTTAGCCATCGATAGAAAAGATCCGCCGCCATTAATATAACAACGACTATTCCAATTATTTTCAATCTTTCAAAGATTTCTGACCATGAGACATCATCCTCCGGCCGTTCCATATGTGCTTGATGAGCCCCCTCCTTATCAAAACAATATCTCTGAATGGGTTGAAAAGAGGTAGTATCCTCGAACTAAGCGAGGAACCACTGATGCTAACCCTAAACTTGCTTGGCTATCATTGCCCGGTACCTGTTCACGAGACGAGAAAAGCCTTGGGCGCAATGGAAATAGGCACAACTCTAGAGGTAATTGCTGATGATGTTGAGACAAAGCATGATATCCCATTGTTGCTGGACAGGATTGAAGCCAAACTGATATCGATTGTAGAAGATGCTGGTGAAATTAGATTCATTATTGAGAAACAGTGAGTTGAGAATATGGCTTCAAAAAACAATATCTCAATTCTTGAGGCTAAGGATATTCCTGCTGATGCTAGTCTGCCAACGGAATTTGGAAAGTTTAGAATCCGCGTTTTTCATGAACAAACAACTAACTTGGACCATGTAGCATTAACTCTTGGCGACATGATTGGACCCGATCCAGTACTTGTCCGTATTCATTCTGAATGTTTGACAGGTGACGCATTTGGGAGTCTAAGGTGTGATTGTGGTCCGCAATTGAAATCAGCGATGGAGATGATTCATCAAGCAGGTTGGGGTTGTGTTGTATATTTACGCCAAGAGGGCCGAGGAATTGGCCTTCGTGAGAAGATAAAAGCATACCATCTACAAGATGAAGGCGTTGATACTTTAGATGCTAACATTATGCTTGGTCACCCTGCTGATGCCCGGGATTATAGAATTGCGGCCGAGATTCTAAAGGCCATAAATATCACAGCAGTCAGCTTGCTGACAAATAACCCTGACAAAGTTGAACAGATGAATAATCTTGGTATTGATGTGGTTGACCAATTACCCCTTATTGTCGGCGTTGGTGTAGATAATGTTGAATATCTAGCTACTAAAGCTCAAAGAATGGGACATTCGATAGACATTGATTCAATTAATGACATAAAATGAGACCTCATATTCTCATTGTCAACTCAGCGCAACTTCTGCTCTACTGATTAACTTTAATTTAGATTTCATGTCAATTATAGAGAGTGAGGGCCGCGACCGGGAATTGAACCCGGGCTGGCAGGACCACAACCTACCGTCCTAACCCCTAGACCACCGCAGCCAATAGGTGTCCCGCCCACATACCCCCTCCTAATCAACCGTTCTACCGTGTCATGAAAGCGAGGGGTTGAAGGCTGTTCCCTACACGCACAGGCTATGGAACAACGCTCAAATGGAGGTGTAGCCGCCTTACTGGTTCTCTTGATGCTCGTGAGTATACCTATTCCCGTGGCTGGAGATGTGGTAATACGTTCAGAAGTGGTTGACCTTTTCCCATCCGGTACTTTTCATATTCATCATTTTTACGAATGGGCACTTACCACCCAATATGGGTTTACTCCTGGTGTTCAAGCCCACTGGACAGAATCAATGATTACTGATAATCATCTATCTTTTACTCATCAAAGACCTCAAAATGTTGCCGAAGATACTAGTTGGGCATTATATTCGCCCTCAAGCAGTAATCTGTCTTTGGGAGTCCCTGATGGCGGTTACAGTTGGAGCAAAGGACCTGAAATAGAACTTACAAATTTTGATATGACAGGATTGACAGCCGATCCACTGTTGAATGTGACACTGATGGTTGCGTTTGCCATCCCAGAAACACTACAAGATGATCAAGTCCGAATTGAACTTGACTGGGATGGGAACATTGAATTGTTAACGAATTTTGCCCACACACCTTCAGCGATTGATAATATGCAAGGGAATCCATTAGAGATATCTCTTGATGGAATCACTAACTGGACTTACACCCAGTTAGAGGATGTAGTTGTGACAATTGATTATGTTTCAGTTGGAGGGATTGATGATAGCGAAGTAAGAGTTGATGCTGTTGGCATCAAGATTTTGCATCAGACACAGTGGTCAGGGCTTGATTCAGGAAAAGCAGTATATTCTGAACCTCTAGCAATGACACCATTCGAGGATTTTGATTTGGCATCAGGTAGTCAGAATAATCTCATAACCACTAGTTGTGGACTTGAGGTAGTTACTGGTGGCAACCCAGGTGGTTGGGTGACACCTGCTTTACAGTTACCACACGACCAAACATGGGGTAGAATCCACTTGTTTGGTAATGCCAGTGTTTCAATTGAAATTCAGAGCAGTACAGACGGAACTAGTTGGAGTGCGGGGGTTGGAATCACAGACGGTTCTTTGGTTTCAGCAGCTAACTATCTCCGTGCTGATGTAGTTATTTTTGATGGTTGTGTATCTGGTTTACGAATTGATTTCAATGACCCAACACTTTCAATCAACGGTGAAATTACTGGGATGACTGATGGTTTACAGGCTGAGTACAGTTATCTCAGTTTCGCGCTGGGTACCAATTTGTTAGCCACTCAACCGATGACAGTTGGCTCATTTTCACTTTCAATCCCTGTTGGAAGGTTTCTTCCTGCAAATGGTGAAAACTTAGATATTGGTGTTGGAGCACGATTTTACTGGTCATCTAATGGTGTTCCTGAAACCGTTGTAGCGCAAATTGAGGATATTACTCTCTCGGGCGGATTCCTTGTTGAATGGGATTATGATCCAATTTGTGAAAGGCCTGCTGATGTCTATTTGAATGAGGATGATATTGGAGATGTGGTATCATTTAGAAATACATGTAGTGATGACATTACTCCAGTCAGCAATCTTATTGTTACAGCCGAAAGTCAGAATCCATCTCTTGTTGCAGTCAGTGTTGAAGATGGAAGGTTGGTATTCAACCAGCAACCAGAGCAATCAGGGGTTGCTCCAGTTGAGATCAATGTCTATGACGAGAGAGGAAATTCATGGTCAACCACTATTGATGTCTTGGTCGCATCAGTAGATGACCCACCGACGTACGATCTCCTACCAAAAGAGGTACTCGTTCCAGTTGGGGAACCAATTACAATTACACTAAATGTTCAGGATATTGATACAGAAATAGGCCAGGTTTCAATCCTTACTGATACATCATGGGCAACGATTGACCAATACCGTAACCTAAATCTAGCACCTCTTTCACCTGGGACATTCGATATTTCCATCTCATTTTCTGATGGTACAACCACGTATAGTGAATCAATAACCGTGTTAGCAACATCAGACCCCGATTTATTGATCGAGAGCGTTGATTTTGATTCTGAAAAAATGATTGTCGGTTCAGTAAACGAAATCAAGGTGTGGGTACGTAATGATGGATTGAGCCCAGCCTCTCTGGTTAGTATTCGTTGTTTCAATGGTCAAACACTGATAGACAGCGCGAATATAACTCACATTTCTGCACAGGGCTTAGAATCCGCATCATGTTATTGGCAATTGCCAATGAATCCAGGAAACACTTCATTGAGGGTGTATGTGGACCCCACTCACGATATTTTTGAAATCTCAGAAACCAACAATGAACACTCATCATCTGTCCTAGTACTTCCATTAGATAACTCTGCAAACACAGGTGTGCAACAGGATGCGTGGATGGATAATCTCCCTTCAGGTGCAATGTGGATAGTAGCTGCAAGTATTATTTTGGGAGCCATCATTGCTTTACAATTAGGACCAGGAAAGATTAGGCGAGAGATTTAAGCCCCCAAAGCGAGCCTAGTTAATCTCCAAAATTGGAGAAGTAATAGTTAGCCTGGTTGCTTTCTGACATTAAACCGATAAAACCGAGCCTAATTGATTTCGAAAATTAACCAAGTAATAGGTAGCCTTGTTGCTTTGCGACATTAAACCGATAAAAGCAAGCATTATTGCTTTTCAAACTAATTGAACTCAGTCCGATAGAACGGGCTTTAAGACGGATAATCCCTAATTTTCGGAAAATGGTTATAGGTAGCCCGTGTCTGAAAAAAACGCTTGTGCAATGTCAGCAGCGTCTGACAGGGGGCGCAAGCGGGGGTACACGCGATGGGAAAACTGAAGATTCGACTTGAAACAGAAGAGTGGATATACGAAGAATATGATTTAGCTTGAAGTCTTGCTCAATCCAATTGAATTGGATTCGACAAGTTCATATTTGATATTTCAAAATTTGCTGGGTCACCAGCGTTTTGGATATACATCCGTTGCCATCAATACTAGATTTGGTCTAGCGACCTCACCGCCTTTCATGTTGGCAACGTCTTCACCATTTACAGTCATTGAAGCCAGTGCTACTGCCTCACCCTTTAGTGACACCATAAGCACTTCATCTCCTCTCTGAACCTCACTATTGAGCCCAACTACACCTACTGAAGCCAACGGTGCACCATGGGCAATTGCAGCAACAGCACCATCTTTTAGAGTGATTATTGGGATTCCTGATAGAAGGGATTCAACAGGTAGAAGAATTTTCTTCATTGCTGCAGGCTGGCCTTGCTCTTTCCATAAATGAATAGCATCGGTCAACTGGTGCATGCTTACCGCATCATTTTCTGTGAATGCGCCACTTTTACTCCGTCGTAGTTCCAGCAGTTCTACTTCACCACCCAGAAATAGGCCCATATCACGGCTCATGGTTCGAACATAAGTCCCTGCTTCACAATGAATAGCGGTTAGTATAATTCGCTCATCTCGCTCAATCAAATCAAAGGTAGAAATGGTCCTCTGCCTCACTTGAACCTTCACAGCAGACTCTTTTGGAGGCACATTGTGGATGTGGCCAGTTAACGAAGAAATTGCTTTTGCAAGTGCACCATCGGTTATTCCTTTAGGCAGTTTGAAAATACAAATATACGTCTTATCACCTTTCAATATACGGCCTGTTAGGCGGGTTGCGTTACCTGAAAGGAGGACTAGTCCACCAGTCGCAAACGGATCTAGGGTACCACCGTGTCCTAATTTGTCCACGCCCAACATGTCTCTAATCCATGCTGCCAATTGGTGACTACTGGGACCTGCTGGTTTGTCCAATAGAACCCAACCACCCGTTAATAATTCATCAACAGTTCTTCGTTCTGGTGGGCACCCATATTTTGAGTCAGTAGTGGCTTCTGAGTCTATAATTGTCATTTTTCCCATGCTATCAAACCCCTCTTTTCATAAGTTCAGCTTCAACAAGTTCAGTTACTTCATTAGCCGAAAGTGTATCTGAATTAATGATTAAATTGTAGGGTGTTAGATTTTCTAATGAAATCTCATAGAGGTTGTGATACCTGATTTGATCGGTTTGCATTCTGCCGTGAATCCTTGAAAGTGCATCTGTTTGGCTTCCACCTTCTCTTTTCACAACTCTCTTCGCTCTTTCTTCAGGTGTTACGGATATCCAAAGTCTGAGGCAATTAATTTTCTCTCTATATGCCCACCAACCGCTAAGTCTGGATTCTACAATTTCTGGCCCATTCTCTTCAATCATTGCAGTAATTAGCCTTTGATCTAGTGATTTGTCTACATCTGGTTCAGAATCACAAAGGGCTGAAAATTCTTCTAATGAGATGCCTCTTTCTTCAGAAATAGAGCGGAATACAGCGCCGCCGTTAAGGAATGACCAACCTCGTTTCGCACAAAGATTAGCAACCAAAGTGCTGGTGCCACTTCCTGGATGACCACTCACCGTGAGGTGAACCATATCATCGCCTCCAAACATTTCTGCAAATTACACAGCGTAAACGACCATCGGGTGCTCTCTCAACTTCTGTTGAGTCACAGTCTGGACAGACTGAGCCAGCCATCGGTGCGGAAACTGAGGATTGAGTCTTGTCACTGGATTTTGAACCTGAGCCGGCTCTCTTTCGCGGTCCATCCCTACTTCTTTTTTGTCTGGTTGAGGCTGATGAACTGTTCACATCTTCTAATTCTTTAAGCAGTGGCTCAGGTAATGTCTCACCACTAAGTACGATAGGATGATTACGATATCTTAGTAATTTGAGGTGTCTATCCACAATTCGACCGAGTGGTGCTGAGGTTGTGATGTAGGTTGCAATCCAAGCAGGGAAGATAATTACTTTATCCTCCATTAAATTCCATTCTGCTCGCCATGGCAAACTTACGTAATCAACTCGGAATGATTCTACATTCAATGCCATCCAAGAGAAGATGGCGATAATAAAAACAAATGTAAACATCATTGGTTTCATCATTGAATTTTGTAATTTCATCTGTTCAGGCATCAATCTTTGTTGAAGTTTCTGGATTTTATCCATTCTAACTTTATCACGGTCAGTTCTTGCTTGATTCAACAGTTTACGGATTTGTTTGTTACGATGTGCAAGGTGGGCTTGCTTCATCGGGTCCATAAAGAAGGAACGAAATACTGTGTTTATGATCATAATTGATGAACCCAGTAAGGCCACAGTTATCACGAACCAGCGGTCAGAGAACGGAATCAAAGGTGTTAGAACTGTATCAGCACCGTTTGCGAGATAAGTTCTGATTGCAGGGTTAATGATTAGCACTGACATGACTACTAAGAGCAATAGTGGGGTCATCATTGAACCCAAGCCGGGCAATTCCTCACCCTGCTCACCTTCTGCCATGCTTCGCCGGCCATGACCGAATCGCATGAACCCTTCGTTTGAATTATCATAACTTCAAGCACAATCGGGGTTAGTATTGACCTGTCAGGGGAGCGGTAGTTTTGAGTCAGATGCCTCATCTGGGGAAGTGTAGAGCATGACTAGTCCCGAAGAAGTTCTCGCAACCGTGCGCCAAGCCATGTCTTCTGGGGATTTAGAGAGTGCTGAAATTGCATTAAGAGATGCAAGAAAGAGATGGAAAAAGGAACCAGAGTTTGCGGTACGTCATGCAAATGTATTGGTCAAACAGGGTAAACATGCTCAAGCACTCAAAGTCTATAGAAAAGTGATGAAGAAATCGCCCGAACGATTAGACGCTTGTATTGGCGCTGCAGAATGTGCAATTCAGACAGGAAAGGGAAAACTTGCTGAAAAGTTGTATTCGCGAGGAATTGGTCTTGGATTAAGCCTCGATGATGCCACCTTAGGAATCGCTCGCTCGTTGGTAATACGTTCACAACACCATCTAGCGTGGGAAAAGGCAATCCTACAATTCAAATCTTCAGGTAATAAGTCAAAAGGATTGCATGGCTTGCTAAAAGAAATTTCGCCGCAGACAGGAATTAGTGTGCCATCTCTAGATCAGTTTGATACTGCAATCATCGATACTAATATTGAAGGTGTGAGGAGAGATACTCTAGACCCAAGACTTGCTGAAAATAAATTCGCAGCGGGCTCGTTTGAGGCAATGGCGGGTGTAGACCGAGACACTTTGGTTGAAAGTGGTGATGTTGCCTCAGATGTTTTATTGGATGTAACTGCAAGTGGTGGTACATCTCTAGGCATTGATTTGTCTGCTCTCCAAGAGCCAACTCAAAAACCTCCTTCTTCTCAAGGTGATATTTCATCTCAAGTTCAAAGTAATGAGGATAATGATGTTACAGACGTTGTTGATATTGATGTCAATGGTGGCCCTAGAGCAGATGAAGATTCTAGTGGACAAAGTGCTGTGACACAAAGTGAGGTTAGTTCTACTAATGACGACCCGTTTGATGATTGGCCTGATATTTAATCCTAAATATGTCATTTGTAAGATATATTCCATTAAATGTAATTTCGTTATCTTGTAATCCAAAATGGGATTTCGTTAGCACTTGTATTCAAAAAAGGATTTCGTTAGCACTCAACCAGTGCCTAATGATACTTCGGAGCGTAGCTCCTTAGATCGGTTTAACATTATTCAAAATCAAATGAACAGGTTGAGCATACATTTGCGCCAGGCGCATTTTCTGAACTACATATTGGGCAAACCTGTGCGTCTGAGTCCGCAGGTTGTGCTTCCTCTGGTTCTGAATCCTCAGTGTCTTCGGATTCTTCAGATTCTTCGTCATCTCCTCCAGTGATTTGGGCGAGGGCTGCATCCATTGTTGCATCATCCCCGCCTTCTGAATCATCGCTCGAATCGTCATCTGATTCAGCCTCTTCTTCGGCCTCAACCTCATCTTCAGCCTCATCTTCAGCCTCATCTTCAGCCTCATCTTCAGCGTCTGATTCTTCGTCTTCCGATTCATCGTCATTAGATTCTTCGTCATCTGATTCAGACTCATCTTCGGATTCTTCTTCTGCTGATGTTTCATCTTCAACTTCGCCAACGTCCTCCTCAACGGATTCTGATTCCTCAGTATCTTCTTCAACTTCTTTTTCTGGTTCAGCAGGAGGCAAATCAACATCTAATTCATCTCCGAAAGTTGCTCCATGGAATTCTTGAGCGTCACTTACTTTGTACTCTGCTCCCGCATCGCCTACAAGTTCGTAAATAACTTCAATTCTTTCGTCCTTTTCAATAACAGGAATATGCCAACTGACTTTGATTCCATTATCATCGTCAGCCTTTTCCATCTCTGCTTCTTTGACACCTGAGTCGCTGCGTATATTGTAGCCTTTGATTTCAAAGTCACTCGGTACGATATCGTGAATCATCAAATCTTGTAGCGCAGAGTCAGATCGGTTTTGGAACATAATCATTACTTCATATCTTCCTGCGCCGCCTGCAGGGAATACTTCCTTGCCGGTGCTGAACTTTCTTCGCTTGTGAATAATTCGGATTGATGGTATATCATCTAGCAATCGAGTTGCAACTGGTCCGTATCGTTCTGCACTGAAGTCTGACCTCAATGGTGCAGCAACAACTTCGTTATCCGGGGTTGGGTCTGGGGCAACGAGTGGGTAAGAAATGGTCATTTCCTGACCTGGTTCAAGACCTATAGGTCCTTTTGTTCCGATGGTAAGTAGCATTGTGTGGCCTGAACCATCAGGGCTCAAGGCGGTCTCTTCCAAAGTTACACCTTCTCTTACCTCAATTCGGAATTGGTCGCTGACAAGTTCGTTGCCATCAATTGTACATGCAACTTGTTCCGTATCAGGACTATTGAAAATCCCTGGTACATCCTCGGTTAGGCGCATCAGGTTGATTGTTGCAGAGCCAGTATTCTTGATTGAAATCTCAGCCGTGACATTTGCTTCACGGTAGGTTCTGAGGATTTCAGTAGAGTAAGTTTTACTTACATCAGCCTCAAGCACTTTGATTACATATTCTTCTAAGTCAATTGACCCTTCTGTTGAATGGGTAACGCGTGGGATTACAGTAAATCCAAGTTCCTGATTGAAGTTAGGTTCTTCAGTTGCTGGAACAACAACGATTTCGCTTTCCCAACGACCATCTGGATGAACATCCTTCTCAACATCTGTGATATCAAAGAGCAGGTTATCTGAACCTGCTTGCTTTACTTGTAATTTAACTAGGTCAACAGCGAACGAAGATCGGTTCTCGAAAACCGCTTGGCAACGCCAGTTGTCTGGTCTCTCGTCTTCATCAACATCCATGTAGCTGAATCCTCTACAGAATGCATCCAATTCAACTATTGACATACCTGATAGTGTTGCATCAGCATTGAAAGTAGCACTGGTCTTTCCAGCAGATACTTCGTCTATTACATCAGTAACTAAGTCTGCATTTAGAGGTAAGTTCCTTTTCCCTCCTGGAGTTAATGTCCCAACAGTCCATGTGAGATTATTCTTTGAGACGCTATAGTTGTCACCTTCACTAGTGATAGTCATCTGTGAAGGGATTTTCCTTGTAACTTCTACATCGTTAAGGTCTACCGGACCAACATTTTCAACCTCAAGTTCAAGTGTTATCTCTTGTGCAACATCTGTACAAACAGCTGATGTGCTCATTTCTTGATTACGGTCAGGCTTAGTGTCAAAACGTTCTCGCACACTCAGCATCACTGGGCCAGAGACAGAGTAATCCATAGTATGGTCGTTACCAGCTTCTAATTCTTGTAATGGCATATGTCCCTCATCAACATCAGTTGCCTTGAGTTTATTCAAAAAGATGTCAATATCCCAAAGTCTATCTTTTTCACTTGGATTGTTAATTGTTAGTAAGCCAGTTACGTTTTGGTCTACAACCTCTCCGTCAACAGTTTGGGTAGAGGATTCTACTTCGTGTAGTGAACCTTCTAACTTGTCACCTGGTATTTGGTCGACGGCATCTAGGGTTCGGATATCCGCTCCTGCATGGATTGACTCTTCTTCTGCTGCTTCTTCAGCAACTTCTGCTTCTCCCCCATCTTCTGATTCCTCACTTGCTTCAGAATCTTCACCTAGCGAGTCAGGCGTCATTAATAGGTCAATGGCAGGTGTTTCTTCGGTTCCTTCTTCTTCACTTGATTCTTCGTCTGAAGAAATTTCAAGTAAATCCAAACTCGCAGATGCTGAGTCGAGAAGCGCATCCGTTCCCGCTTCATCATCGGTATCATCGGATTCTAGGGCAATATCTCCTAGCAGAGCAGCCGAGGAGGATAAATCATCAGAGGCTGTTTCGGAATCTGATCCATCTGGCATATCTAGGCTAGGTGGAGGTGGTGGGGGTGTATCCATTCCCGGAGGTGCTGGTGGGGGAGGTGGTGCATCCATGCCCGGTGGGGCAGGAGGTGGTGGTGAATCCATTCCAGGTGGTGCAGGTGGTGGTGGCGGCGCATCCATTCCAGGTGGTGCAGGTGGTGGTGGGGGTGCATCCATTCCGGGCGGTGGTGGTGGTGCATCCATGTCAGGTGGTGGTGGTGGTGCCATTCCGGGCGGTGGTGGGGGCGGGTTGTTACTATCTTCATCACTCATTTTAACAATCTCCATATAATGGGTAAGCCTTGCCAGCGAGTACCCTTCTATAACCGTTGTCAAGTGATGGAAGATGGATTTTCGATGGGTGTGTTGTATAATATTCAATAATAATACGAATCCTTGAAAAACTGTGAGCGAGGGGCTTCACTTCGATGTCATCGGGAGATACCACCGCACCCCCTGTACTTTTTATCGTTGGAACTGCTGGAGCTGGCAAGAGTACGTTAGTCACTTCGTTTCAAAGATGGGCACGATTTCTAGAAGTAGATGCTCTAACAATTAACCTAGACCCGGGTGCTGAAAGAGTCCATTATGACCCGGAATTCGACGTTCGAGATATTGTTTCTCTCTCTGATGTAATGGACGAATATGACCTGGGGCCCAACGGTGCACAAATTCTTGCAGCAGATTTAGTAGCAGCGAGGGCGTATGAAATTCAGGAAGAATTAGAAGGATTGTCTGGAGATTTAATTGTTATAGATACACCTGGCCAGGTTGAATTATTTGCATTTCGTGAGGCGTCTAGCCATTTTGTTGAAGTTTTAGGCCAGGGAAGAGCGGCACTGATATTCCTTTTTGATCCGATGCTTTCTCAATCTGCTTCTGGATTTGTTTCACAAATGCTTCTTTCAAATATTGTACACTTTAGACTTGGTTTGCCGACTGCAAATTTCCTTTCAAAATCAGATCTTCTTGAACCTGATGATTTAGAGAGAATTCTTGAGTGGGGTGAAAGACTTGATACTCTCGAAGCAGCATTGTACGAAGAAGCCGGTGGGCAAAGGACGGAATTTGCAATCGGTCAGTTGCGAATGATGCAGCATAGTCAGGTACAACCAGGATTAATTCCCCTTTCAAGCGAAGAAGAAGATGGTTTAGCAGACGTACTTTCCTTTGCTCAGAACCTATTCGGTGGAATGGCTGATACAAAAGACGGATTTGCAGAGGATATTGGGTTTGAAAGGGATGGCTGGAATGACTAATTTACTTGCTATTGATGATGTCGCTGAAGATTTATCCTCCATATTAGAATGGGCAATCACGTTCAAAGGCGACGATGAAGTTGCGCCTTCTTTTACACCTTTAGATGGAATGTCTATTGGTTCAATTTACGAAAAACCAAGTACTCGAACTAGAGTATCATTTGAGGTCGGAATTAACAAGTTGGGTGGGTATCCGTTAACACTGTTAAAAGCAGATATTCAATTGGGTAAATCTGAGACCATTGGTGATACCGCAATGGTACTCTCACGCTATCTTGGCGCGATAACTTATCGTTGTTACGACCACTCAGATGTTGTTGAATTAGCGGATAAATCATCTGTTCCAGTAATTAATGCCCTTTCATATAAAAATCATCCATGCCAAGCCGCTGCTGATTTAATGACCATAATGGAAAATAAAGATGACTTATCTCTAGTAAAAATTGCTTGGGTTGGTGATGGTAATAATGTATTACATGACCTAATGTTGGCAGGCGCAATTATGGGTTGTGATGTTTGTTGGGCTGTGCCAAAAGGATATGAGCCAGATACAGATATTGTTGAGCGTGCTCAGAAATTAGCTGAGAAAAGCGGAGCAATATTATCAGAAACAAATGATGCTGTTGAAGCGGTTACAAATGCTGATGTCATCTACACTGATGTGTTCATCTCAATGGGTGAAGAAGACCTAGTCGACAAGGTAAATGCGTTTGAAGGATTTCAAATCAATGATAATTTAGTTAGTCATGCTAAAGATGACTATATTTTCATGCATTGCTTACCTGCACACAGGGGTGAGGAAGTAACTGATTCTGTAATTGATAGTGATAACTCAGTGGTTTTTGACCAAGCAGAGAATCGTATGTGGGCTCAAATGTCACTACTAACTTACTTAATTGATAATGAGGCATGGTCGACTTATGCTGAATTGATGGAATACTAACTTCAATTTTGATGGTCAGATTAATTGTATTCAATATATAATTGGGATAAGTCCAGTTGTTGTGAATCCTAGAAGTCCGTATAGAAGGGCACGCTTCAGGAATTTTGAAGCCTTGGTATCTTCGCCTTTTACTATTGGTGCTTTGACCATTGTTAGGTAAATCAAGGCTGGTGTCAAAAATACAATATAAGCAAGTGGTAGCAGGTCTAAAGCAAATGGCATACCCATACTGATGAATGCTAATAATGTACAAATCCAAGCCACCATTCTTGCTTTTTCAGAACCGATTTTCATTGGTAGAGTATGGCGCTCAGAGTCTCCTTCCATATCCTCTACATCTTTGATAATTTCTCTTGCAGTTCCTATCATCATAGCGCAGATTGCTACAGTCCATGGGAATAGTTCAGTTCCATGTCCTACTGCAGCAGCGCCGAATACTATCACTACAGCGATGAGTCCAGAGACGGAAAGGTTGCCAAATAATCCAGTCTTTTTCAAGCAGGGTTTGAATGGTATCCCATCAAATTCGTATGCTGACATTAAAATTAATGCAATTCCCCATATTAATACTGAATCTAACCATTCTAGATGGCCAATTGTTTGCTCTGTATGATATACAATTCCTGCTAACATTATTGTTGAAAGAGAAAAGCAAAACAATGAGAATTTCTTAGCAGCCCGTTCTGAAATAGCACCCGATGCGAGTGGTCTTGTGGGGTGATTTATACGATCAGCGTTGATATCTAATAAATCATTCAGGGCATTCCATCCTGCCATGAAGAAAGCGACACTCAGGGTGTGAAGCAATAGTGGGATTGCGATGTTATTTTGGCTTGCAGCACCAACAATTAGTGCGCCAAGAGGTACTGTGAGCATACCCATTATCACATTGGCCCCTCTTGCGAGGGTCCACCAGTCGCGGCCTGTCATTCATCAGGTGTGAGAGGCTCTTGGCACTTCATGCCTGCGCCGTTAATCTCTCGTTATTAACTGAAGATAGGTCCCACACACATACGGTGTATCGCCCGCCTCGAAAGAAGTCTCTTACATGACCTACTTTTTGAAATCTAAGGTCTTTAGCAAGAATATTTCCCACTTGGTTCATTGTTGCACCCCAAGAAAATCTATCATTGAGGTGGTCAAAGATATCAACAGTGTTGGAACTGCCATGTTCTGCTAAGTATTCTGCAACTGCTTGCCTCAATCTTTTTGTTCGACTCAAGCTATCACCTCAACGTTTGATGTTGCCTTTGCTCTGAGACGAAGAGTCCTCCAACCTGGCCTACTATTTTTGTTGAAATCATCATTACCTGTGCTAGGTGTTGCCAGTCTTCCACTTGATGTTGCTAGGCGTACTAATCTCTGACTAGGACCTACATCTTTGATGGCATCATATCCCCTATTACTCATTCTTAGGCTTCGGAAGGGCGTTTCAACAACTACTTCTGCCAATATCAATTCTCTGTTCGTTATGCTTGTTTGCATGGACAGGACTAGAGAGGGGAGGTATATGAACCAACGATGGGGGGTGTAAACTGAAAGTGAAACTAAAATGTGGGTATGCAAGCCATTCGCAAGTGAAAGTGAAAGTAAATTTGGAAATTTTAGCCACCCTGTTTGTTGATATACCGATGGTTAGTCGGCGGCTTGCTTGGCTTGTGTGGTGTAGTTCGGCCCATCATGACGGGTTCTCGATCCGTCGACCCGGGTTCAAATCCCGGCACGAGCACCTTTGAGAACTATAGAGGACAGCGGTGCTATTGCCTTTTCAAAAATCCAGCCCAGTTAGAAGTTACACTAGTAGTAGTTTCCACCTTGTAGAATAGAATAATTGGTAGTCCCGGCAGGAGTCGAACCTGCGTCCCCTGGACCAAAACCAGAGATGATGGACCACTACACTACGGAACTAGTGGAGTCGGCCAAAAGCCACTTGGTTTTGACCTTGACGCTTAGAGAATGTAATTACAACTGCTAATCATCCGTGCGAGCCCTTCAAGGGCTCGGTAGGAATCCGGTACCCTATGGTTAGGGTACCTTCCGTCTTGAAGGCTGTTCTCATTATCTTTCTGATGATTCTAATGCCATGGTCTGTTGCATTAGATTTCGAGCCTATTGAAACCATATCCGTTCAATCAGACGATAAAGTGTCACTAGATAATTCAGACAATATTTATCCAAATTCAAATGAAGCACAGATTTGGCCACCAGCTGCAGATTGGTGGGCGCGTGGCGAAGAAGAAGTTGAAGTCTTCGTGATTACTCGCGATTTAGTCTCACTTGATATATGGCAAAAATCCCATGGTTATGAAGTAAAGCAATCCGAACCCTCGAAAGGTGAATTATTGGTTGAAACCATCCCATCATCGGGTATCGTTGAACATCGTAAACTCATCTTACCTGCTAATGTAGTTCCAAAGATTGTGGGAATCAATGGTGTAATGTCTATTTTTGAAAACCCTGGTTCTCCAGAACCCTTCTCAACTGACGCGGGGGAACCTTTGTCGGTGCGTACTGGCGAGTTACATGGGGCTACCGACTCATGGTCAATGGGCGTTAATGGAACGGGTGTAAAGGTAGCAGTAGTAGACTCAGGGATTGACTTTGCTCATCCAGATTTGAATGGGACTCAGGCTCGGGTTAATGACCCGAGCAACCCCTATGATGGATGGCCAATAATGTGGGACCCGCGCAGCGTTGATATTTGGCTAAAAGATGGTGATTCATATCCGCTAAATCGCGGTTCATATTATTCAGACACCACAAATCTAGATAATGACTCAAACAACAATTCTATTCTTGACTCAACAGGATTCAATGTTTCAGGTTTACTTCCTTCACTGTCTGGGATTTATCATTATGGACTCCATCCTGATTCTCAATTAATTGTAAGAGCAGGCGGTGAAGTCAATATTTTGGTTGTTGATGACATTACTGCTGGATTTTATGAAACTGTATACGTTGACTTCGACAGAGATGGAAATTTCAGTGAAGAAAAACCAATGCGTCGAGGTAGTGAAACCTCAGGTTTAGATACTGATGGTGATGGTTTATGGGACCAATCCGGTGGATTATTGTATTGGGTTAGCGATGGTGTTAATGGAGTTCCCTACGGGGCTACTTATGCAGCAAGAGCGGGTTTTCAGAACCGTATTGCTGGTTCTGGAAATTTGACATTATTCATGATTGATGACGTCAACGATCCTGGCGGAAATCATGGCACACTTTGTGCATCAGCAGTTGCTGCTCAAGGTGAAATCGCAAATGGGAAAGTCTTGGGCATGGCACCTAATTCAGAATTGATTTCAGTTGCCGATTTTTATGCTGGCGGTTCTTTCCTTGATGCGTGGCGATTTCTAGCCGAAGGCTATGATGGGGTAACAGATAGTGGTGACGAAGCCCAGATTGGTTCTTTTTCGTTTGGCTGGTCAAATGTTCACAATGATGGTACCGACCAAATGTCACTGTACTTAGATTGGTTAACAAGAGTACACTCGAAGAACACAACTTTCCTCGTTGCGATGGGTAATGGTGGCCATGGATACGGCACTGCGGCATCTCCAGGTGGTTCACATGGGATCATTTCTGTTGGCGCGTTCTCTTCACAAGCAGGTCAACCTCATGGAGGCACTTGGGGGGATGCCGCTCCTTGGTCAAATCGAGGTCCAAATTCTGCAAGTCGCTTAGACCCAGACATTGTAACAGTTGGCTGGTCGGCTACTGGAAATAGAGGCTTGAACGATGTTACAAATGCAAATTCTGCTTACAGAACGTGGGGTGGTACTTCGCTTGCAACCCCAATCGCAGCAGGATTAGTTGCATTGATTTACGATGCATGGATGCAGGAATATGGTGTGTATCCAGATTCCCAAACAGTTCGTGACTTGTTGATGTCAACAGCTGACGACCGCGGTTACGACCCATTAGTACAAGGTGGTGGATTTGCAAATATTAGCAGAGCAGTATCAGTAATCCAAGGTGCAAATGGTTCAGCTTGGGTGACGCCTGCCTCGTGGATGGCAGGCTCAAATCATGGGGTTCACAGAGATGCAAATACGAATATTCTATTCCCTGGTCAATCAGATTGGGCGAACTTTACGATAAACGGAACTGGCGGCACACCCGTCAATATTTCTTGGGACGGTGCTTCTCTTGAGCCCACAACCCATTATACACAAGTGTGGAATTCTTCAACCACTTTGGGTTGGGATGGTTATCAGGCAGATAGGCCGGATATTTTGATTCCTGTACACATCAAAGGAGATGCAAACCTTTCACTCTCTAACGACACTTCTATTGTTCGTGCTCGGGTTACTCTTCCTGGTGCTGGCTTTGATGGCAATAACGACATGTATGAAGAAAATCGAGTGCATATTGAGTTGATGCGTTGGCACGATGATGATGGTGATGGGAAATGGTGGAATGATTCAAACAACAATTCTCTAGTTGATGCTGGTGAGATGGAGGCTAACAGCGAATATTCAATGGTCACTTATCATTCATATGCGAGTGGACAGGCAGAGGCCCGTCTTGGCTTCCCGACACAACGCGAGGGTGATGGAATCCTTCTAGGCGTTTATCGACGCAATATGAGAACTGATATCATTGACCCGATGCAAATACAAATTGATTGGACTGCTTTTTCTCCATCTGAGAATTCATCGTGGCTTTCTCCTTGTGCTGGAAATTCTACAATTCCTGCAAATGGCACTCTTTACGTCAATTGCCGAGTTGAAGTCCCTGTGAATGCTATACCACAGTTACGTCAGGAACAGGTGAGGTTTCAGTTTGAATCAAACAATTCATCTTATGATTGGGCTTTGCCAGTTATTGTTAATGTTGCATCAAATGGGCCAATTAATTTGGTTCCAAAACCGATTGATGGAAATCTCAGCAATCAAACACTCTACAGTGAAACTTGGTTACAAGGTGCTCAGAGATGGGGTTGGCGTTCAGAATCAGGAGATTGGAAATTCCTAACTTTTGATTGGCCTCACAACCTCTCAGGTAATGGTGCTATAGTGATAGATGTTGATTGGCCAGATAATATTTACACAGATGTTGATGTAATTTGGATGTCAGAAAATGGCCATCCATATTCTTTAGAAGACCCAGTTGCCTATGGCCAATACAATTTAGTTCCTGAAGTTTCATCTGAAAATATGGATATTGGCTCAGGTAAATATCAATGGCAGACTTCAACAGGAGGTAGCCATGAAATTTTGGTAGCTGATGCAACGCCAGGAATGAAGCAGATGATGCTGCATTCGATACGTCACGGCGTAAATACCAATGATAATCCGCTGAATATTAGCGTTGGACTCGTAAATGCAATTAATGGTTCACTTTCCAAGGTAGTGAGTGATTGGGCAGATGCCGAAGCAGATGAAATCATTACAATTGGGGCCACTTTGGCGCTAAATGTTTCATCAATTGAAGGATTTGGCTGGACTCGTCCTGTACTTTTACCATCTGAAACTGCAACACAAGATACTGCAGGTAGCTGGTCTTCATCTGGATATTCACATCAAATAGATGTCCAAGATGCTGAATTATTAAAGGTTGAAATTGACTCAATATCACCCCGAACAGATTTAGATTTAGCACTTTATCGCGATAAAAATAATAATGGAATAATTGATTTTGGTAGTGAACAGATTCAAGTCAGTGGCAACTGGAATTCTGATGAAGAGATTCTCATTGAATCGCCAACTTCTGGGACTTGGTGGGCAGTTGTCCATGGCTTTGATGTACCAAATGGCACGGCTCCTTTTTGGTTAAGGGAGACAGTAGTTGCCGGAGATTCTCTATCTGTTGGAAATATTACAACACTCAATACTTCGCAAATTAATTCTAGATTCCCGAACGGCAGCAGTGCTCTTGGTGGAATGACCCCAGTAAGTGCTTTTGATGTGAATATCAGTTATGAGATGCCTGAGATGCCGGGTATTTGGCAAGGCTTCTTGGTCGTCAATCTCGATTCGGGTGGGTCAATTCGCCTAAGTTATGATTATCAATTGGAAGAATTAGTGCCGATTTTAGATTTCTTAACCCCTGTGAATCTGACAAGGACAAATCAATCAATTCCTGTTACACTTGAGGCACATGATTTTGGCGGGGGATTCAATCTATCTTCTTTAACCATTGATACGCAACCATTAGTGAATTGGGCAAATGAATCATTTACACTAGAGGGAATTTCTGAGAGAGACGGGGTTTCTACTGATTACGCAGATTCGTGGGCACATTGGAATAATGCAAACAATGAGTCTCTAGGTTCTCATTTCCATGCATCTGGTGGTTTTGTGACTTTAGAGGTTGATGAACCCACATCAATTGCCGAAGGCACAGATCCCTTAGCGCCAGATTGGATCGTCAGTACGTCTAATAATTCTAGCAAAAATAGGTACTTAACTACTGATAGTGACAATGGTTGGATTGCACAGAATCCCGATTCAGGCCCCCGTATGGATTACTCTATAGATTTCCCGACAAATGGTACTTACTATATTTGGATAAGAATGAATGCAGCAGACGTGTATGGTCATGCAGTGCATATTGGAATTGACCAGACCGCAATCACAAGTACGCCTGCAGGTCTGTACACCAGTAATTATGGTACTTGGGAATGGTCGAATATGGCACTAGATCAGAGTCAATCTAGTCCGGTACAGTTTCAAGTTACCACTCCAGGCAGGCATACTATCAATATCTGGGCATCTGAAGATGGGGTAGCGATTGATCAGTTATTGATTACAGATTCATGGAGTTTTGTCCCAACAGGTATTGAAACCTCGAAATCACCTTATGTTGACCTAACACTGCGTTCAGCTTGGCTAAACCTCTCTCTACCTGCAGACAATGGTTGGAGAATTTACTCAGCAGAAGTTATCGATGTTGCAGGTCGAGAAAATAGTTCAACTTTGATGGTTGAGTTTGATGATTTGGCACCCCCCATTATTATTTCCGGATGGAATTTCTTGTCCAATAATTCGCTGATGCCAATAATTGTACAGACTGATGTTGGTGCAGAATTGTGGTTGAATAGTACTTTGATAGCAATCAATGAAACGGGGATTGCAGAAATACAACTTGCTCTTCATCCTACGTATTGGGTTGCAGGAACTGGAGATCCAAACAACGTGTCTACATGGGATTGGGTTGACTTGAACAACTTCAGAATCACCGCACGTGACTTGGCGGGGAATTGGAATAGCCGGGAATTTGAGGTCGCTTATGATGGATGGGGGGCACATAACAATGGTCCTGAACCACAGATTGTACTAACCAGTTACGGAGGTATTTCGGATGGTGAGGTTTGGTTGGAGGAAGACTTGATTCCTCCAGACCGCCTGAATGTTAAACAAATACCATTAAGAGTAAATGTTGACGTATACTTTGATACAAAACAAGTATGCACTTACTTCATTGATGAGGCTGGAATTGAACATACTTCAGCTTGTATTTCACAGTATTCACCCCCATGGGGTTTGAATGATTCTTCTCATCTACGTGAGGGCGCACCCCCTCCTCCCTCAAACATTTACATACCGTTCTCATTACAAGTGAACCACACTGGATTAACTGATGGGAGATGGCAGATTTTTGTAGAAACTTTAGACTGGTCAGGCAACTGGGGTTATGAGAATTTTACTTTATTATTAGACCGAAAGGCACCAACAATAGAATGGATCACACCGATGAACAATTCAACCATTTGGAATCATAATTTGCCTATTAGTTGGAATATTTCAGAAATATCTGACCAATCTCTTACTATTGATGGGGTCGTGGTCAGCGAGTTTTCCACAGGGGACTTGAATATGCAAACTGAAGTGAGATTGGATGAAACAGGTTGGCATCAACTATGTTTGCTTGCTTCTGATTTGACTGTTGGACCATCAGCAAATGTAGTCATTGATTGTATTGATGTCTATCTGACGCCAGAGGCTTACGTACCAACGTTGGAGGTATTATGGGATGGTGGGGTTGTAAATTCCTCAAGACAACTTGTAGACCTTCATATTGGCCCTGAACAGGGATGGTCAGTACAAATTTGGGATGGTTCTTCTTGGGTTGTTCAAAATGGTTCTGAACTTTCGAGCGGTGACTTGATTGTTATCGTCAGTCTAAATGAAGGAAATAATTCACTCAGATTTGAAGTAGAAGCTCTTGAACTAATGTACCTGTTTGAGTTAACAGTTTTACTCGATAGTCGCCGACCCCACCTTACTATATCGTCTCCATCGGATGGTTTTGCTACACCATTACGGCAATGGAATGTCACCGGAGAGTGTGAAGTGGGATTAATAGTTGAAATCAATTTGGGGGCGGGCTCAAAATATTCAACCCAGTGTAATTTAGAGGGTAATTATTTCGTATTTGTTGACTTTTTAGATACTGAAGGATTTGAAACAATTACAGCCAAGAGTTGGGATATAGCCGATAATTTGGCTCTGGTATCACATACAATATTGATTGATAGAAATGCTCCTCGAGCAAGTTTGCAATGGTTAGAACCTGGTTGTAATCTAAAACCCGTCTCAACAGTGTTTAATCCCGACCCAATTGCTTCTTGCAATTTACAATTGAGAGCTGATTTCCTTGACCCCGATATCTCATTTTGGTCAATTTCAGTAGAGAGAAACAGGCAATTTATTACCTCTCAAATGGGTGGCTCATCAGAATCAAGTTTTGTAATTCTTGACTTAGGAAGTGAAGGTAGACCGGGTACCTGGACCGCTGAATTAATTGTTGAGGATGCTGCTGGGAATCGGCAAATGTATTTTGTCGATGATATCTTCTTGTCAGAAGAATCGGCACTATCAACCAAGGCATCTACCGCCGGTTCGATGGCTAACATTTTGCTACTACTCGGCTTACTGGTTATTTCAATCTACATTAGTAAGAGAAGACGCTCTAACATTGACCCTTGGTCAGAGCAAATGCCTACCCCTTTGGACCCTGAATTATTGCTTGATGAGCCTGAGGATGATTTGGAAGAACTTGACTTGGATGAACTTTCTATTCCCTCTAGTCATGGTCCAATTGGGGCGCCTCCATCAAGTGACGAAGAGATGGCAATTGCTGATGCAACTATTTTACAAAAGGTCAAAGACAGCAAAAACAAAGAGACAAAAACATGAAACAGGGGTAATAGAGGGGGGATATCATGGGGAATCAAAGACTGTCCGCGTTGTTCGCGTCTCTTTTGATGTTCACTTCCATTTTAACCGCGGGTCTTGTTTCAGCATTGGATGGTGATAATGATGGGATAGATGATTCTGTTGATGATTGCCCATTTGCATGGGGTAATAGTAGCATAGATTTCATTGGCTGTCCTGATTTAGATGGTGATGGTAATCCCGATACTGTGTCGGCTTGGGAGGGTGATTGGGATGAATCCGCTCGAGAGTTGTATGATAGTTCTGGCTCATCGAGGGCGGTCGCTTGGGCGCCCGATTCAATCCACCTTGTAGGTGGGGGTGGTGGCGATGTTATTCTCTATAATGCAGCGGGTTCTAAAATATCCGTACTTACAACTATTAGCGAAAATGTACGTAGTTTAAAATTCACTGCCAATGGTTCATATCTAGCAGTCGGTGGATATTTTGACGACGGCTTGAATCAATCATGGGTATTAGTATTGCAAATGGATTGGGCAACAAAATCTGCAACAGTTATCCAAAATCTCAGTTCATATCATTTGGACAGTGTATACGCAGTGGAGTGGTCTAATGATGGTAATTATCTGTATACGGCTGGTGCTGATCAACAAATCAGAAAGTTTGCAACAAATAATTGGTCAATGGTTGATAACTATAGTCGGATTGATAGTATCTACAATCTAGCAATTAGCCCTGATGATAGATTGATTGCGAGTGTACATGGTCAAGAAATTTCAGTATTTTGGACCGGTAATGGTACAGAATATTTCAACTATCACAATCATTCTGGAACTACATTGGCTGTGGCTTTTAGTCCCGATGGAAAGTGGGTAGTGACAGGGTCAGACGATACTTGGATTCATGTATACAATATTTCTAATGGGAGTCGCCATACCGGGTGGGATGCAGGTCAAAGAGACATTAACCAGATTTCATTTGATTCAACTGGTAGTTTTATGGCACTAGCGAACGATGGGTCAAGTGCCTATGTTTATCGCACAAGTAATTGGAGTTATATTGGAAGTTTTGGTGATTTCTCAGGTTCTTGGGGAGGGAACAACCGAGGAACTCGCGCCATAGATTGGTCTCCCGATGGTCTCAAAATAGCATTTGGTCAAAATCGAGGTAGGACTACTGTTTACATTCTGCCAGAAGGGCATCATCAACTCAAAGGAGATGTAACCGGTCAATTGATGTTGAACCGTTGGAGGTCGAACTATCTGATAGAGGGTAAACCTCTTTCACATGAAAATCAAACGACCTCACAAATGACCCAGGATTTATGTAATGGTGAAGATATCATCGGTGCTAATTATTCCTTTAAAGAGTCAATTGCAGCCCCATTTGCAAATTATTCCTCAACCGGTTTACTTGATTGCACATCTACAACTAGAGAATTGCTCGAAATTCCTATCGGCAGAATGCCCGCCTCTTTCTTCGTCAAATCAGGTGGACTTGCTGAAGCATGCCTAAAGAAAATCGGTGGTCTTTCAATGGCCCAATTGAGATATATTCTTTCTGGGGGTAGTGTTTCAGCGATGGTTCAATCCGGATGGGCTCCAGCAATGCATTGGGGTAGCGTAGTCCCTAACGATGATGCAGATGGGGTAAGAGAATGGAGTGATTTTGACTCATCCTGCCCTCAAGAGGGAATCCATATTTACCAAAGGTGGGATAATCGTTCTGTTCCAATGATGGCAGAACGTCTTTTCACTTGTACAGGTTGCCAATTTGATGAGAATTTCTTCGCTAGTACTAGTTCACGATATAGATTCAATGAAGAATCAAGAAGTGATATTCTTTTTGCTGTATCTCAGAATGATGATTCTCTTGGATTTACTGAGATGAGGGTAGCAGATAATTACTCAGGGGTTTGGATTGTTCCTATCGCTGATAATTGGACACATAGCGCCAAGGATCACATTGCTGCAGGGGGGGTTGCAGTAATGCCATCATATGAAAATAGTTCAAATGGGACTTATCCAGCACAATCTGATTACAATTTCATAATCAACCGCGCTCATTTAGATGATCGGTTAATGCTAATGAATTGGATGTTAAGTGATGCTGCTCAAAATGAGTGGGATAGCATGGGATTTGTGCGCTTAGGCGTATTGGCTAGAGTTGATTCTTGGGCACGATTAGGCATTGATGCAACCCATCTTCTTCCTGACGATGATACAGATGGCATTTGGAATGGGGATGATTATTGCCCAGGCACATGGACTGGATGGCAAGTTGATGAAAATGGATGCGCCACACACCAAATTGATACTGATGGAGACGGATATTTCAACCACGAAGATGATTGTATAAATGTAAGTGGTTTCTCTCTATGGCCTGAACTTGGTTGCGTAGATGATGATGGAGATGGTTGGACCAATTCCTCAGATGCTTTCCCTACAGATCCAACCCAGTGGGCTGATGGTGATGATGATGGTTATGGGGATAATAGTTCAGGGCTAAACGCTGATGATTGTCCAATTTTTGCAGGTAACTCAACCCGAGACCGACTTGGATGTCCTGATTCAGACGGTGATGGTTGGTCTGATGCCGATGGTGATTGGGCTTATTCTGATGGCGCAGATGTGTTTCCTACAGATAAGACACAGTGGTTAGATACTGATGAAGATGGATATGGCGATAACTACTCTTTTACTCTTGATGGAGACGGATTGAGAATTCAAAATGGAGATGCGTTTGATGATGATATTACTCAATGGTCGGACCGTGACGGCGATGGATTTGGAGACAATGAAATTGGGCAAGCAAGTGATGATTGCCCAGATGCTGCTGGGACCTCAACAATTGACACTGTAGGTTGCCCCGATGATGATGGTGATGGTTATTCAAATTCAGGAGATATGTTTCCAAACGAGGCAACCCAATGGGCAGATAGTGATGGTGATGGCTATGGTGATAATTGGGACGGAGCGATTCCAGACCAATGTTTAGAAACGCCGTTATTTGAAGTGCCATATGTTAACGAGGAGGGTTGCGGACCTTCCGAGAGAGATACTGATTCCGATGGTGTGAAGGATGATATTGACCAATGCCCCAATACTCCCCTCTCGCAAGCCGCATTTGTAAATATGAATGGTTGTTCAGAAGCCGAAAGTGATGATGATGGCGATGGAGTTTACAATACCATAGATGGCCCAAACGGAATTTACAAAGATGATGCAACACAATCCGCAGATAGTGACGGGGATGGTTATGGTGACAATGTTAACGGCACAGATGGGGATTCCTGTCCAGGAATTCACGGAACTTCAGAGGAAGACCGTAGAGGCTGTCCAGACACAGATGGTGATGGATACAGTGACCCGGGTCCCGGTTGGGGATTATCTGATGGGGCTGACGCGTGGAAAGATGAAATTACCCAATGGTCTGATTTTGATGGCGATGGTTATTACGATAATTACGACAATCCTGCTTGGACTGCTACTCGTGAAGATGAATGGCCAGGTGAGTGGGTGCTGGGTGCAAGATTTGGGGACAAGTGTCCTTTGAACGCATCAGATTCTGCCTACCCTGACCCTGGTTGTCCTGTTAAACAAGGGACAATTATTGATTATGGAAATACAGGTTCATCTGATGGCGGACTTCCAATAATGTTAATTGCGATTATTTTCTTAGTTATTTCAGGAATAATTGGCTTAGTAGTTGCAATTGCAATGAAACAGAAAAAACCGAAAAAGAGGAAATCAGCAGCTAGGTCACAACAATCTCTTGCAGTTGAGTCAGCAATGAGTGCTGAGTCTCTCGACCCACCTAATGTGGAAATCCAAGGTGTTGTTGGAGATGATGGTTTTGAATGGCTAGAATGGCCAGAACAAAGTGATACTTGGTGGTTCAGAGATGATAGTGGTTACTGGGCCCAATGGGAATGATGCCAACCGCTATGAATAACCGCTCTTTCGAACAAGCATGGAAATAGCGCAGATTGCGGTTTTAGGCGCAGGTCAGATGGGCAATGGGATTACTCAGGTTGCTGCGTGTGCAGG
>Ga0209089_10000388_pt1 | contig 40963 bp, 38 predicted proteins | sample ArcticOcean_MG_C_FD_187431 | JGI IMG/M metagenome (GOLD analysis project Ga0209089, IMG submission 187431) | Marine microbial communities from western Arctic Ocean - ArcticOcean_MG_CB2_150 (SPAdes) (version 2) | ecosystem: Environmental > Aquatic > Marine > Oceanic | place: Arctic Ocean: Canada...
GCCGGCGTACCTCTTGGCGCCGCTGACGAGTCCGGCGTCCTCGCTCGAGGCCCGGCTCATGCGGCTGAGGCTGATCGCCGAGTGCAGGTGCAGGACGAACATGGAGAGCAGCCCGAGGCGCAGCAGCCAGAGCACGGCGCTCTTCGGCACGAGGCCGCCGCCGATGGTGCGCAGCGATTCGGCGTATTCGTGCATGCGGGCCGGGCCCTCGTACACGTGCAGGTTGCCGACCATGTGGGCCAGGACGAAGCCGATCAGCCCGATGCCGGTGAGGGCCATCACCCATTTGCGGCCGACGGCGGTCTGGTAGAGGTTCAGCGGGAACGGCCATTCCCTGCTGCGGCGGTGGACCGGGGCGACGCGGTAGCGCTCGCCGGTGGTCTGTGCCATGGATTCCTCCAGATAGCGGTTGCCGGGTGGTATGGCGCTGCCGAGAAGGTAGTGGCCCTGTCGGGGGCGGGCTACCCATGGGCGCCGGGTTGTCAGACGCCCGCGACGGTGGAGGCGTACCGGTTGGCGGCGGTGACGCCGCCTGCCGAGAGTACCAGTGCGAGTTCGATGCCCCCCTGTGCGTTTCCGGTCGGCCATTCGATGCGGCCCACGTGGACGGACGAGTCGGCGCCGATCTCACCCTCCCATGCCCAGGTGAGGGTCTCGCCGGCGATGTCCAGGTGGGCGTCGATGCGCGTCAGGCCGAGGTCCTCCCGGCCGTCATGGACGACGGCGACGTCGGTGAGCAGCGTGGCGCCCCGACGGAGGCGCCGGGGCAGCGGGTCGGCGACGACGATCGTCGTGGCACAGGCGGCGGTGACGGCAGCGTGGGCCGGCTTGGGCTGGCGGTCGTGGTCGAGGAGCGAGCCGCTGATGCATGGCTCTGCGTCGAGCAGGCGGTCGAGGGCGAAGCCGCCGCAGGGCTGGTACTTGCGGCGTCGCATGGCCTCGATCTGGATGCGCAGCACCTCGGCCTGGTGGGACCGGGTGGCGTCGGCCCAGGTGGCGAGGTCGGGGTGCTCCTCCGGCGGGAAGAGCCCCAGGAGCACCTCGAGTTCGCCGTCGGGGTCGCCGGTGAGCCGGCTCCAGTCGGGCCGTGGCCACCGGGTGGGATCGAGGCCCAGGAGTTCCGGGTCGATGTCGGGAACCGAGTGGGCGCCGAAGGCGGCCACGAACCCGCCGGCCCGGGGGGAGCGGCGGAGGAACTCGGTGAGGTCGTCGGCCCGGCCGCCATACCAGCCGAACCGGAGGTGGGTGGCGGCGTCCTCGACGACGGGCGGGCTGGGGAGGACTCCGGTGTGGGCGATGACCGGTCGGGAGGAGTCGGTGCGGCGCAGTGCCCGTCGGATTGAGCGGTCGAGCACGGTGCGGTTCCAGTTGGGTCGCTGCTGTTCGAGCAGGCTGGGCGCCGGGCGGGTGGTGTCGGCCTGGTCGGGGGCGTCGTGGCCGCACCAGACGATGATGGAGGGGTGGTGGCCGAGGAGGTCGACCATCTCGCGGGCCTGGCGCATGGCCTGGCCGCGGATCGAGCGGTGGTACCCGCCCCGCATCGGTAGGTCCTGCCAGACGAGCATTCCGGCCTCGTCGGCGGCGTCGTAGAGGGCCGGGTGCGAGACGTGGGCGGCGAGGCGCAGCAGGTTGAGGCCGGTGTCGCGGGCGTGGGCCACGTCCGCTGTGGCGGACTCTGGGGTGACGTGGGCCAGGTCGAGCCGTAGCGGCGGGACGATGCCGCCGCGCAGGAACAGTCGCTCGCCGTTGATCCGCCAGATGTGGTCGCGCATCCGGACCGAGCGGAACCCGATGCGGCGTGTGGCCCGGTCGCTCACCACGCTGTCCTCGGTGGTGACGGTGAGGGTCACCTCGAAAAGGGGCTGGTCGCCGAGTTCGTGCGGCCACCAGAGTTGGGGGCGGGGCACGCGCACGGTCCACTCGACGCGGTTCTCGCCGGCGGCCAGCGGCTGCTGGTGGCGGTGGTCGACGCCCAGCACCGTGGTGTGGAACACGACCTCCCGGGGCCGGTCGGTGTCGACCACGGCGCGCAGGGCCAGCGTGGCGACGGTGGGCGAGGCATCGGTGCAGACCACCCTCAAGTGGCGTAGGGGCACGGGGCCGGTTTCCCGGAGGCGCGCCGGCTGCCAGATGCCGCCAGGATTCCAGGCACCCTGGGCGGCGCCGGTCAGGGTCCGCTGCTCGGTGCGGCCCAGCGTCGGCGGGCTGGTGACCTCGACGGCCAGCAGGTGCTCGGACCGGTTCCGGAGTTGGCGCGTCACCTCGAGTGCGTGCGTGAAGAAGTAGCCCTCGGTGGCGCCGAGGTAGGAGCCGTCCAGCCAGACGTCGCCGAGGGTGAAGATGCCGTCCATCTCCAGCCACGTGCGACGGCCCTCGTCGGGCGCCTCGGCCTCGAAGTGGGTGCGGTAGAGGAGCGGACCGTCCTCGTCGGCGAAGTCGGGGTGCTGGCGCCAGTGCCCGGGCACCGGGACCTCGGGCCAGCCACCGTCGTCGAGGTCGGCGTCGGGGAAGGTGCGCCGGAGGGCGTCGTCGGCGGGTTGGGCGAGCCAAGGCCCGGTCAGGTCCATCGGCGGGGACCGTACCGGCCGTGCAGCCCCGGCCCCCCACGACTAGGAGTGGAGAGTCGGTGTTGGGTAGCGTAAAATTGTGAGCCGCCCAATGACCGCTGGCGAAGTCCGGGCCGGTACCTCGGCGAGGTTCCTCGCCGCCTTCAGGGGCATGAACGCCGAACGTGCCGCAACAACGCAGCCCACGACCCTCGGTGAACTCCGGGCGGCCGGTTGGGAGTCGGTGCCGGTCAAGGAGGAGTTGCGGCGCAGTGCCGTGGCCCGCCTCCGGGCGGGCGAGCCGCTGTTCCCCGAGGTGCTGGGCTTCGAGAACACTGTCCTGCCGCAACTCGAGAACGCCCTGCTGGCTGGGCACGACGTGATCTTCCTGGGCGAGCGGGGCCAGGCCAAGACCCGCCTCATCCGCAGCCTGACCGGCCTGCTCGACGAGTGGATACCGATCGTGGCCGGCTCCGAGATCAACGACGACCCGTACCATCCGGTGTCTCGTCACGCCATCGACCTGGTCGCCGAACATGGTGACGACACGCCGCTGGACTGGGTGCACCGCGATGCCCGTTACGGCGAGAAGTTGGCCACCCCCGACACGTCGATCGCCGACCTGATCGGTGAGGTCGACCCGATCAAGGTGGCGGAGGGCCGCTACCTGTCCGACGAACTCACGCTCCACTACGGGCTGGTGCCGCGCACCAACCGGGGCATCTTTGCCATCAACGAACTGCCGGACCTGGCCGAGCGGATCCAGGTGGGCCTGCTCAACGTGCTCGAGGAACGCGACGTCCAGGTCCGTGGCTACAAGATCCGGCTGCCGCTCGACGTGGTCATGTTCGCCTCGGCGAACCCCGAGGACTACACGAACCGGGGCCGCATCATCACGCCGCTCAAGGACCGCTTCGGCTCCCAGATCCGCACCCACTATCCGCTCGACGTCGAGGTCGAGATGGACATCGTCGAGCAGGAGGCGAAGATCCCGACCGTGGCCGACCTCACCGTCTCGATACCTGACTTCATGGCCCGGGTGGTCTCCACGATCAGCCAGGAGGCCCGCAGCAGCCCGCACCTCAACCAGCGGTCCGGGGTCTCGGTGCGGCTGAGCATCACGAACCTCGAGGCGGTCGTGGCGAACGCCATCCGCCGGGCGCTGCGCTCCGAGGAGACGGTGGCGGTGCCGCGGGTGTCCGACCTCGCCGCCGTAGCCGCCTCGATGTCGGGCAAGGTCGAGGTCGAGAGCCTCGACGAGGACCGTGACGCCGAGATCCTCCAGCGCATCGTGGCGTCGGCGGTCCTGTCGGTGTTCCGGGAGCAGGTCCCGGGTGGGACGCACCGGGCGATCGTCGAGGCGTTCGACGAGCACGAGGGGGTCTCCACCGGCGAGGACATGGGGTCGGCCGCCTATGCGGTGCTGGTGGCCGATGAGATCCCTGCGCTCCGGCCGGCCATCGACGCCCTGCTCGCCGACGAGGACGACACCGGCCCGGCCGTGGTGGCCAGCGCCGTCGAACTGATCCTCGAGGGCCTGCACCTCTCCAAGCGCCTCAACAAGCACGCCGCCGGTCCGAGGGCCAGATACCAGGCCCGCACCTGACCCAGCCGGTCCTGCTAGCTCAGCGACGCGTCCGGGGGATGGCCGGTGATGCGTTGGCTGAGGTTGCGCCCGCTCTCCTTGAGGCGGCGGTCCCTCGTGACGAGGCCACGGGGGGCGTCGAAGCCGCGGGTCCACTCGTAGCCGTCGACCAGCGAGTCGTGGAAGAGGCCGGTGACGGGAACGCCGTCGGTGACCGCCAACTCGACCTGGTCGACGGTGGCCGTGAGGAGTTCGTCCCTCCAGTCGTCGTCGGTGGTGCCGACTCCCGTGGCGGCGACCACGAGGTCATGGTCGGGCAGTGCCTCGTGGACCCGGCGCAGCACCACGCCCAGTTCCTCGGGCACCGGGCAGAACCCGCTGCCGTCCGCGCGGCCGTCGACCGGGTGCGGGTGGAACGCCCCGTGCCGGTCGATGCCGACGGGGTGGTCGGCGGCGATGCCGACCAGGTCGACGACGCCCTGGAGGTCGGGTCGGTCGACCGCTGCCTTCCAGGGGAGGGCGAACTCGCCGTCACCGAGCGCCCGCAGCCACGTGTCCCAGAGCACGGACTCCCACAGTCGGGCCTCGTCGCGTGCTTCGACATCGACCGGCACCACGCTTGGCAGGCCGAGCACCGCCATGACCGGTTGGCGACCCGAGGACAGCAGGCGCCAGGCGTCGAAGGTCGCCTCGACGACGCCTTCGACCGCCTCCCGTGCCTGCTCCGGGTCATGCCTGCCGGGCGGACGGGTGCCGAGGAGGAAGCCCCGGAGGGCCCAGCCGATCGGGTCCTCGATGGGCGCCCAGCCGGCGGCCAGGTCGTCGAACTGCTCGGCGGTGCGGTCCACGTGGCGGGACCAGAAGCGGGTGCGGGAGGAGGCGTCCCGGAAGCCCCGCTCGTCCTCGGCGAACCAGCCGGGCAGCGACGTGTGGTGCAGCGTGACCCACGGTGCGAGGCCCGCCTCGCGGGCAGCGCCCAGCACCTCGCGGTAGTGGTCGACCACGCCCGAGTCCACGACCCCCGGTCGTGGTTCGACCCGGGCCCATTCGACGGTGACCCGGATGTCGGTCAATCCGATCTGGGCCGCCAGCTCGAGGTCGTCGGCGTAGTCACTGGTGAAACCGCCACCGGCGCCGGAGCGGGGCGCCAGGCCGTCGCGTTCCCAGGTTGACCAGTCGGCGGTGGGGGCCACGCCGTCGGTCGAGACCGACGAGGCGGTGGCGCCCCAGCGGAAGTCGTCGGGCAGCGCCATCGACGCCGTCCCCGGCTCAGTGCCGGGTGAGAACGCCGCCGTCGAACACCACGCGGTCGCCGGTGGCACGGGTCTGGAACAGGACCTCGTCGCCCTGGTCCCAGATGTGCACCTCGAGGACCTCGCCGGGTATCACGGGCGATTTGAACCGGCCGCCCATGCCGGCGAACCGGGCCGGGTCCGAGTCGCAGGCGGCGTGCAGCAGGGCCCGTCCGGTGAACCCGTAGGTGCACAGGCCGTGGAGGATCGGCGTGTCGAAGCCGGCGCCGGCGGCGAACGTCGGGTCGGAGTGCAGCGGATTGCGGTCTCCGTTGAGCCGGTAGAGCAGCGCCTGGTCGGTACGGGTCGGGTACGAGACCACCTGATCGGCGTCGCGGTCGGGGAGTTCCCATGTGTTGGACGGGCCGCGGTCGCCACCCCAGCCGCCCTCACCGGAGATGAACAGTCCGGCTCTGGTGCTCCACATCGGGTTGCCGGCGGCGTCGGCCACGTCGGTCTCGAGGTAGACCAGCGCCGCCTTGCCCTTGTCGTAGATCTCGCCGACCTTGCCGGTGGCGACGGCGGTTCCCTCCGCCGGGAGTGGTTGGTGCAGGGTGATGCGCTGTTCGGCGTGCAGCAGGAACATGGGGTTGAAGTCGCCGAAGCCCGGCGTGCGTCCGCCGCCCATGACGACCACCTGCGTGGGAAGCGCCGTCTGCGTGATGTCGTTGCTGTTCTCGGTCGTGAACTCGAGTTCGAACCCGGTGGGGTCGGAGGCACCAGCACCCACGCCGAGGGCGTAGAGCAGGCTGTCCTTCGAGGTCCAGGAGAACTCGCTGGGCTCGCCGATGGATCCGACAGCATCGGGGTTGATTGGCATTGGGGGCTCCCGGTCTCGGGTTCTGGCGTGTCTGGGGACGCTATGGGGCGTGGTGTCGCGACGGCCAACCGGAAACCGGTGCCCGGCCGTCGCTACGGTGCGCGTCGTGAGCGAGCCCGACGGCACCACCGATTCCGACCCGTTCCCGGCACTCCTGCGCATCGGATCACTGCGCCACTGGTTCGACGCGTCCGACCTGGGCAGGGGCGCGGACCTGCGCTTCGAGCGCATCGCCATGGGCGAGTCCAACGAGGTGTTCGTGGCGCACCGAGGCGATGAGCGATGGGTGCTGCGGCGGCCGGCGGCGGTGCCGTTGTCGGTCGACGGTGCCAACCGGATCATGGAGCGTGAGTTCCGGTTCCAGCGGGCGCTGGCCGGCACCGGTGTGCCCCACGCCGAGCCGGTCGCCCTGTGCACTGACATCGACGTGACGGGAGCGGTCTTCTACGTCATGGAGTTCGTCGACGGCCTCGTTGCCGGCGAACCGGTCCCCGTTGAGTTGGGCGGACCGGCGGCGACGAGGCGGATCGCCGAGGAGATGCTCGACGCGCTCGGCGCCCTGGCGGCCGTCGACCACGAGGTGGCGGGGATAGCGGACCTGGGGCGACCGGAGGGGTTCCTCGAGCGTCAGGTCGACCGCTGGCGGGGGCAACTCGAGTCGTATCGCCAGCGGGAGTTGCCCGGCGTCGACGATGTCGCCGAATGGCTGGCCGCCAATCGGCCCTCCACGACGGTCCCGGGGGTCATGCACGGCGATTTCAACCGTCACAACATGCTGTTCGCCCGGGAGGTCCCGACCCGGCTGCTGGCGGTGCTCGACTGGGAGAACGCCACCGTCGGGGACCCACTGATGGACCTGGGCTACCTGCTGGCGGGCTGGTCCGACGATGACCCGGACCTGCCGAAGCGCGCCGAGGCGGTGGCCCGCTGGTCGGAGCGCTCCGGCCGCCAGCCCGAGGCCCTCGGCTGGTACGCCGCCATGAGTACCTTCAAGCTGGCTTGCATGCTCGAAGGCGTCTACGTGCGGCAGTCCGAGGACCCGACCCGCGAGGCCAGCGAGTTCATCGCCCAGTTGGTGCTCGACCTGATCGCCCGGGCCCGCCGCCTGGCCGACGCGGGCGCCGACTGGTGAGACCCGTCCTCCGATTCGGCCCTACGGTCGCGTCATGCGACTGAGGGGCAGGCGGCGACGCCGCCGGGAGTCGAGGCGCTTCACCTACTCGAGTTGGGACGGCACCCAGTCCGTGCCGGACCTTGACGCCGACGCCCTGCTCCAGGCCATGGGCGACGAGCTGATCGAGCACGGCGACCCCAACGCCGCCCTGCGCCGCATCCTCCACGGCGGGCTCGAGGTCGATGGCGAACGACTCCAGGGCCTGCGGGAGATGCTCGAGCGCCTGCGCCAGCAGCGTCAGGAGATGCTCGAACAGCACGACCTGGGCGGCGTCTACGACGAGATTCGCGATGCACTCGGCGAGGTCATGGAGACCGAGCGCGGTTCGCTCGACGGCCTCGAGGAAGTCGGCGATGACGTCGTCGCCGAGTCGACGCAGCGCCGTCGTGAGCAACTCGACCTGATCGGGCACGAGAACCTGGCCGGCCAGGTCCGCGGCCTGACGGACTACGACTTCACCTCCACCGAGGCCGCCGAACACTTCGAGGAACTCCTCGAGGAACTCCGTCGGCAGTTGATGCAGCAGGCGGTCGACCAGATGGCGGGTGCCATGCAGGACCTCTCGCCCGAAGACCTCGCCCGGATGAAGGACATGCTCGCCGAGTTGAACCAGATGCTCGAACAGCGCCGGGCCGGCGAGGTACCCGACTTCGACGGGTTTATGGAGCGCTACGGCGACTTCTTCCCCGAGAACCCGCAGACCCTCGACGAACTGCTCGAGGTGATGGCCCGGCGGATGGCGGCGATGCAGCAGATGCTCAACTCCATGACGCCCGAGCAGCGGGCCCAACTCCAGGAACTGTCCGAGCAGTTGCTCGGGGACATGGACCTGCAGTGGCAGATGGACCAGCTGGGCGACCACCTGCGTGAGTTGTTCCCGCAGATGGGGTGGGAGCAGTCACGCAATTTCACCGGCCAGGACCCGCTCGACATGGGTGAGGCCATGGACCTGTTCGACGAGTTGGCCGACCTGGACCAGTTGGAGCAGATGCTGCGGGGGGCGTCGAGCCCCGGTGCGCTCGCCGAGGTCGACATCGACCGGGTGCGCGATCTGCTGGGCGACGAATCCGCCGAGAGCCTCGAACGGCTGTCCGAGCTCGCACGGATGCTCGAGGAGGCGGGCCTCGTCGACAACCACGAGGGCCAACTGAGCCTGACGCCCCGGGCCATCCGCCGCCTCGGCCAGAACGCCCTGGGCGACCTCTACCGGCGTCTCCTGCGCGACCGGGCGGGCCGCCACGACCTGGAGCGGTCCGGCGTCGGCCACGAGCGCGAGTACACGACCAAGACCTACGAGTTCGGCGATCCCTTCAACCTCCACATCGAGCGCACCCTGCGCAATGCGGTCACCCGTGGGGGTGTTGGCACGCCGGTGAAGCTCACGCCCGACGACTTCGAGGTCGAGCGCACCGAGTCCACCGTGCAGGCCGCCACGGTGTTGATGTTGGACCTGTCCCTCTCGATGCCGATGCGCGACAACTTCCTGCCTGCCAAGAAGGTGTCCATGGCGTTGCACTCGCTGATCTCGACCCAGTTCCCCCGTGACTACCTCGGTGTGGTGACCTTCAGCGAGGTTGCACGCGAGATCAAGCCGGAGCGCATCCCGGAGGTCTCCTGGGACTACGTCTACGGCACCAACATGCAGCACGGCCTCGTTCTGGCACGCCAGATGCTGGCCCGCCAGACCGGTACGCGTCAGATCATCATGGTTACCGATGGTGAGCCCACCGCCCACATCACCGACCAGGGCTACCCGCAGTTCAACTATCCGCCGTCGCAGGAGACCGTGGATCGGACACTCACCGAGGTGCGCCGCTGCACCCGGGACGGCATCCGGATCAACGTGTTCATGCTCGACGCCACCCCGTACCTGACCCGGTTCATCGAGACGGTGACGAAGATGAACGGCGGCCGAGCCTTCTTCACCACGAACCAGAACCTCGGCGACTACGTCCTGGTTGACTTCGTGGACCAGCGCCGGACACTGCGCACATCGCGCTAGGTAACGGGTTCCGGCACTCGAAACCTGTGGAAATCGGGATTTTCCTTGCTTTTTGGGTCGTTGCAGTGATGTAATTACATTGCTGTAACCCCCACAGGCCCCTGCCACGCTCAGCGCGCGGCCCGGCGGTCGGGAGGCTCACCCACATGGGCATCTATGCGAAACCTGATCTCGACATGTCGTGGCAGGAGTTCTCGAACTGCCTCGGTGTGGATCCCGACCTGTTCTTCCCCGAGCGGGGTGCCAGCACCCGGGAAGCCAAGGAGGTCTGTCGCGGCTGCGTGGTCCGCGAGGACTGTCTCGAGTACGCCCTCCAGAACGGTGAGAAGTTCGGTATCTGGGGCGGCATGAGCGAGCGTGAACGCCGGCGCATCCGGCGTCAGCGGGCCCTGGCCAGGGCGGCGGCCGAAGCAGACACGGCCTGAGGACGCCACTCCCCGTCTGTCGGGTTACGCTCTCGGCATGTCACTCCTCGCATTCCTCGGCACCCAAGAACTGACGTTGGTCGTCATCCTGGCTCTCGTGGTGTTCGGCGGCAGCCAGCTCCCGAAGTTGGCCCGCAACCTGGGCCGTGCCCAGAAGGAACTCCAGAAGGGCATGGCCGAGGGTGCCGCCGATGCCGACCGCGCCGAGGGTGCCGCCGATGCCGACCGCGCCGAGGGTGCTGTCGATGTCGACCGCGCCGAGGACTCCTCCGACTGACATCGGTACACTCAGCGGCTCCCGACCACCGACCTAGGAGCCCCGGGCCATGATGGACACCAACCTCGAGCCACAGCCGCCGGTCGGCAACGTGATGGTCGTCTACCTCGGTCCGGTGGCCCCCCACTGGGACGTCCGGTCCACGTTCGGCGATCGGATGCTGGTCCAGTCCTTCCGCGACCGGATCAACGCACGCCTCATGCTGTTGCCGCCGCACGACCCCCAGTTCCGCCGGAACCGTGAGCGCATCAACCGTGACGCCGAACGCGAGAACGTGCAGATCTCCTGGGACCTCGGCTACGACGAGGAATAGCCAGCGGGCTGACCCTTCCGGGTGAGCCCAGCCGGGGGATCCGGGCCCACACGCGGAAACGGCCCCGGCGCCCGAGTCGGGTACCGGGACCGTTCAGGTCGGGGGCGGGGAGGGGACCGCCCCCGGTGATTGGCCGGAGTGGGTGGTCAGCGGCTGGTCGGCGGGACGAAACTCAGGCGGCCTCCACCTCGATCCGGCGTCGTTCCCGCCTGATCCGACGGCGCTGCCGCTCCGAGCAGCCGCCCCAGACGCCGTGGTCGATGCGCTGTCCGAGTGCGTACTCGAGGCAGTGGTCGTTCACCGTGCACTCGGCGCAGATGGCCTTGGCGACCTCGACCCCCAGCCCGTCGCTGGGGAAGAACGTGTTCGGCGGGATCTCCTGGCATCGTGCCCGCTGCATCCAGAGTGTGTCCAGCATCGGATCTGCTGCTCCTTGTCCCGGGGTTCGTCCCGGGACTTCGTCGGCTCCCGCCCTGTGGGTGCCATTAATGCCATAAGGGGGCGAAAGGCAGTGCAAAGACTGCGCAATGGGCGCCCCGCTGGGGGGTCATGTGCCGATTATTTCCCACTGATCAGACTGGATTCCTTGCAATGCCTCCGCTGTCTCCTAGATTGCGCCTGATGCCTCGGCTGGAATCTGCAGTACAGGAACCTCGGTGATCGAGACTCCCCGGCGAACGAGCGATGGCGGAATCTCGACCCCGGTTCGGGCGGTCGTCGTGCTCGCCCTGCTCTACCTGTTCCTGACCGGCGTCGAACTGCTCGGCGGCGGTTTCAAGTACCTCGGAAAGGACCTCGTCGACGGCCTCTTCGAGGGCGTGTCGAATCCGCTCGGCGGTTTCTTCGTCGGCCTCCTGGCGACCATCCTCGTCCAGTCCTCGTCGGTCTCCACGTCGGTGATCGTCGGCTTGGTCGCCAGCGGAGTGGTCGGTGTCGACGAAGCCGTGCCGATGGTCATGGGCGCCAACGTCGGGACGACGGTCACAGCCGTGCTGGTGTCCCTCGCCCACATGCGACGCGCCCAGGAGTTCCGGCGGGCCTTCGCCGCCGCCACGGTCCATGACTTCTTCAACATCTTGGCCGTGGCCGTCTTCCTGCCGTTCGAGATCGCTACCGGCTTCCTGTCCCGTACGGCCACCTGGATCACCGACCAGGTCATCGGCAGTTCGGGCGCGAGCTTCAAGAGCCCGCTCAAGGAGGCCGTCAAGATGCCCGCCGGTTGGGTCAGGGACCTGCTGGAGAAACTCGGCGCACATGGCGACGTCATGGGTGGCCTGCTCATCGGCATCGGGGTGGCGTTCATCTTCGTGGCACTGGCCTTCATCACCAGGAACATGCGGCTCCTGGTGGCCGACCGGGTCGAGGTCGCCATCAACCGGGCTCTCGGTGCCGGCTCCGGGGTCGTGGCGATCCTTATCGGCATGGTCATCACAATCTCGGTGCAGTCGTCTTCGATCACGACATCCGTCCTCGTGCCGCTCGCCGCCTCCGGGGTGTTGACCCTCGAGAACATCTATCCGGTGACCCTGGGCGCCAACGTGGGAACCACGGTCACGGCCCTGTTGGCCTCGCTCGCCACGGGAAGTCCCGCCGCGGTCACGGTGGCGATCGTTCACACGCTCTTCAACCTCAGTGGGATCGCGGTCTTCTATCCCGTGAAGGCCCTTCGAAACGTGCCGATTCGCCTGGCGAGGGGCCTGGCGGACCTCGTCATGGACCGGCGCAGCATGGCTGTTGCCTACACGGTGGGTATGTTCGTGGTGGTGCCGTTGCTCGGCGTCCTGACCCTCCGATGAGGCCTTAAACCGAAATCCCGACAAGGGGGCGACACCCATGGTGATGAGTTTTTTCCGTAAACCCGAGGAGGGCGGCCTCGAGCACGTTGACGCCCAGGTGCAGGGGATGATCAACGATGCCCGCCACACGTTCGACCTGGCCATGAACGCCCTGACCGGGGGGCCGGTGGCGACCGTTGCCGACGAGGTTCGACGAATCGACCGTCAGATCAACGTCACCGAGATGGAGATTCGACGCGAGCTGGTCGTCCACGCCTCGGTGCACGGCGGCGTCGACACGCCCGAGGTGCTGGTCTTCATGCACATGGTGAAGGACCTCGAGCGCATCGGCGACTACAACAAGAACATCTTCGACCTCGCCGACGAAGGCGTCTCCCTGGCCGAGGCGCCGGACCTCGGCCGCCTGCTCGGCTACCGCGATGAACTTTCGTCACGCATTGCCCTCATGGGCGAGTTGCTCACCACCCGGGACGAAGACGGGGCCCGTGCCTACATCACCCGGGGAGATGAGTTGCGCCGCGAGTTCGACGACCGGATCAACGAACTGGTCCACTCCACCGAGCCGGCCGTGGTCGCCGTTCCCCGGGCCCTGCTCTACCGTTTCCTCAAACGGGTCACGGCGCACTCCCTCAACGTCGTCTCGGCGGTCGTCATGCCGGTGGACCGGCTCGACTACTTCGACGAGGACGACGAGACACGCGTCTGAGAACAGGGCACACGCGTCCAGGTCAGACCGTGTAGACCCTCTGCATGCGGGTTCTGGTCACCAACGATGACGGTATTGACTCGCCCGGGCTGGCGGCGCTCGCCGGGCTCGTCGGCGAGGCCGGCCACACACCCGTCGTGGCGGCGCCCGCCCACGACCAGAGTGGCATGGCGGCAGCCCTCGGCCCCCTCGACGACCCCGACAGGGTGAGCATCGAGCGGGTGTCGATGGACGGCCTGGACGCCCATGCCGTCTACGCCCCGACGGCACTTGTCGTCATGCTGGCGATGCAGGGGGGCTTCGGTGAGGCACCCGACCTGGTGGTGTCGGGGATCAACAACGGCCCGAACACCGGGAGGTCGACCCTGCATTCGGCGACGGTGGCGGCGGTACTCGTCGCTGGATACCACGGCCGTTCGGGGCTGGCCGTCAGCCAGGTCGACGGGGTTCCCCAACGCTGGTCGACGGCAGCGGCGATGGCACGACCGTTGCTGGAGTGGTTGTTGGATGCGCCGGCAACGACGCTGCTCAACCTGAACGTGCCGAACGCCGATCCCGACGAGGTGCTCGGCCTCCGACAGGCCGGGCTGGCGATCGTGGGTGGCGTCGAAACGGTGGTCACCGGACGCGACGAGACCGGCATCGACATCGACCTCGTCCCGACCAGGCGTGACCTCCCCCCGGGCCTCGACTCGACGTTGTTGCGGGAGGGCTGGGCCACGGTGAGCGCCCTCACCCTGCCGACCGCCCTCGATGTCGACCTGCCGACCGGGCGGTGGTGGAGGGACCGTTGACGCCGGCCCGAGAGGCCCGCCGTCATCCGGGGCGTGGGCGAACGCAGCGAGCCTGCGGGGGCCTGAACGCTGCTGACCGATGGCTCCTAACCTGAGCGTCGTGGAACCCCCCGCACCCCTTTCCCACAACCCACGCGGGATCGTCAGTCCGTTCGCTCAGATGGCGCGGACGCACGGCATGTCGTCCATGTGCGACGCCATGGTCGCCGTGGCCCTCGCCGGCTCGATCTTCTTCTCCATCGACCCGAGCTCCGCACGCTGGCGGGTCGCCCTCTACCTGGTGCTCACGATCGCCCCCTTCGCGGTCGTGACGCCGCTTATCGGCCCGGCCGTCGACCGGATCCGGGGTGGTCGACGCCTGATGATCGTGCTCACGGTCCTGGGCCGGGCGGTGCTGGCATACCTCATGTCCGAGCACATCGACGGGCTGTTGCTGTTTCCCGAGGCCTTCTGCTTCCTCGTCCTCCAGAAGGGCTACTCGGTTGCCAAGAGTGCCGTCGTTCCCGGGCTCGTTCGGACCGAAAGCGAGCTCGTCGGGGCCAACTCGAAGCTGGCCCTGATGGGTGCCGTGAGCAGCATGGTCGGCGCTGGTATCGGCGGTCTGGCCATGCTCGTCGGCCATGAGTGGCCACCCCGGGTGGCGTGCGTGGGCTTCGTCGTCACGGCCATCTTGGCGATCGGCCTCAAGGCGGTCACGGTCGCCGAGGAACCCATGGCGGCCGGTGAACGGGCCGACCTCCGGCGGAGCGGGATCCTGTACGGCGCCGTGGCCATTGCTGTCCTTCGCGCGACCGTCGGCTTCGTGACATTCCTTCTGGCCTTCGCCTTTCGTGGCGGTGAGGAGGGGGTCGCCCTCGAGGGAGTGGGCCGGGCAGGGGGCGCCGCCGTCGGCCTGGCTCGTGGCGAGAACGTCTTCGGCACGCCGGGTGCGCCTGCCTGGCACTTCGGTGCGGTCCTCGCCGGCGCCGGCATCGGTGCGCTGGTGGGAGCGGTTGCGGCGCCGCGCCTCCGGCGCCGGCTGACCGAGGAGCGGATCATCGGCGGTGCGCTGTTCCTGGTGATGACAGCGGCGGCCTTCGCCGTCTGGGTCTCTGGAGTGCAGGGGGCCGTGTCGATGGCTGTCGCCGTCGCCGGTTGCGCCCTGGCTGCCAAGTTGGCATTCGACTCACTCGTCCAGCGTGACGCCCCGAACGCCAACCACGGTCGCTCGTTCGCCCGGTTCGAGGGACGGTTCCAGTTGAGTTGGGCGGTCGGAGCGTTCGTTCCGACTGTCCTGTCGCTGCGACCCGTGATGGGCTATGTCTCGGTCCTCGTGGCCATGTGGCTGGCGATGGGCGTCTACGGGGGCGTGTTCGACCGGATCCTCCGCGTCCAGACGCCGGAGCATTCGGACCGGCCGGATGGCCAACTGGGGTTCTGGCACCGTGGCCAGGAGGACGACGGAAGCGCGTAGTCGTCGGTCAGTCGTCGAGGTCGATGCGGGCCAGCCACAGTCCGGGTGCGTCGACCTCGTTGGGCGTGGGGAGGTGCCGTTCGTCGGCCCAGAGCCTACGGAGTCCGTCGTCGCCGGCCCGATCGACCACGCCGGCGACGAACGCCGTGCCCCGGTCGACCTGTTCCTGGGTGAGGTTCAGGCCGAGGATGCGTTCGATGAAGCGGTCGGCATCGTCGGTCTGGACGCGCCGCCGCCGCAGTGCTTCGGTGAGCATCGGGTAGTTGGTGACGAGGCGTCCGCCGATCTCGTCCATGAAGTGGTCGGAGTAGCCAATCACCACGGCGACCAGTGCCTCGATCCGGGGGAGTAGAGCCTCCTGTTCAGGTGACCTAACGGCACCGAGGACGAGATCAGGGCTTATCCCCTGCTGCAGTTCCACCATCACCTGCTGCAGCTGCATCATGGCCTCGGGTCCTGCCATCGGGCCGAGGTCACCCATGAGTTCCTGGAGGGGTGCCAGGTCGAGGTCGTCCATGAGTTCCTGGAAGGGGGCGGGGTCGTTGCGGAAGGCGCCGGCGTGCCGGGTGAGGAGATCGGTGAGGGCAGAGCGCACGTGTGGCACGCCGAGTACGGCGTGGTGCACCGCCTCGTGGAGGCATACCCACAGCCGCAGGTCGTCGGCCGGGAGGTTCCACTCGTTGCCGAAGTCGGCCACGTTCGGGGCGACCACGAGGAGAGAGTCGTCGGAGCGTGGGATCGGGAGGTCGTAGGTGCCGAGGCTGCGTACCGCCAGCCGGCCGACCAGTGTGCCGGTCATCACCCCGGCGAGGAGCGGGTTGATCGAGGCGAGCAGCCCCTGCATCCAGGCGGCGGTCGGATCGTCCTCGAGCCCCACAGGGACGTCGTCGAACGCCGGACCATCGTTGAGGGTCTCGGCGAGGCGCCCCAGGAGGGGGCGCAGGGCGTCGAAGCTGCGTGACGCCCAGGCCGCCCGGGTGACGGGCTCGATCGTGAGCGCATGCCCCCGGGCGACGTCGAGACCGGTGCGATCGGCGACCTGTAGTTCGGCGACGCGTACGAGGCGTTCCCACTCGATGCGCTCCATCGGGTCGACGTTCGGCTCGCTCCGGTTGCCGGTGGCCATCGACATCGCGATCTGGCGCCCGTGGTCGCCTTGCGGGCCGGCCGCGCCCATGGCCCGCAACAGGTCGCCCACGAAGGGGAGGCCGGAGAAGGGGTCCGACGGAGTCGGGTCGTTCGGGTCGTCGCCGGGTGGATCGTCGTGGCTCACGGGGGCATCGTAGGGTCATGATCCGAGCGACGGTCCGCGTGGCGGCGTTTCCGGTGTGGCCGCCGAGCAGCGATTCGAGACGGGAGCCGGGCTCGTGAAGGTCGTGGTGACGGGTTCGACGGGAGCCGTGGGGAGACGGGTCTGTGCACGTTTGGCCGAGGCCGGCCATGAGGTGGTCGGCGTCGACCGTCGGTCGAGCGTCCGGCCTGCACCCGGCGTCGACCTCGTGACCGCCGATCTGGCGGTCACCGACCTGCGGCGGCTCTTCACGGGCGCCGACACGGTCGTCCACCTGGCTTCCGGACTGCGGCCCCAGGAGAGTGGTGCCGACCCGGGCCATGCGATCCCTGCCGTCGCCCAGCGCCTCCTGGCCGCCCTCGAGGACAGTGTGGTCACCCATCTGGTCGTGTTGTCGACGGCGATGGTCTACGGGGCCTGGCCCGACAATCCGGTGCCGCTCACCGAGGAGGCTGAGGTACAGCCGTGCCCGGACTTCCGGTTCGCTGTCCGACGGGCCGACCTGGAGCGGCGTGCCGAGGAATGGGGGCGAGGCCGACCGGAGCGGGTGGCCACGATCTTGCGACCTGCCGTGACGGTCGCCGAGGAGAAGCCGGGAGGCTTGGCCCGACTGCTGGCTTCGGCGAAGGCGATCCGGAGTGAGGAAGGCGATCCGATGGGCCAGTTCCTCCACGCCGACGACCTGGCCGAGGCCGTCGTCGTCGTCGTCGACCGGCGGCCGCTGGGACCGGTGAACGTGGCACCCGACGGCTGGATCCCTGCGCCGCTCATGGCCGATCTGGGTGGGCCGGTCCCGCGGCTGCGGCTGCCGGCGCCGCTGGGCGCCGGCGTCGCCCGACTCCGCTGGACACTGGGCCTGACCGACGCCCCGCCCGGGATCCAGCCCTACACGGTCCATCCGTGGGTGGTGTCCAACGACCGCCTGCGGCAGATGGGCTGGGAAGCGAGGCACTCCAACGAGGAGGCGTACGTCGCCGGGCACGAGCCGGGGACATTCGACCAGCTCGACGCCCGCAGCCGACAGGTCCTGTCGCTCGGCGCCGCCCTCGTGTTCGTGGTCGGGCTGGTGTCGGGCCTCGTGTGGCTGCTGCGCCGGCTTGGTGACCATCCGGCGAACGTGCACGACTGACCGACGCAGACCTGCCGGTGGTGGGCTCCGGGCAGGGTCGTACTATTGCGCCGATGCCCACGGCCAAATCTTCCCCACTCCGCCCGCCTGAGGGCGACACCTGGGTCGCCCTCTCCCCGGTGGGCCTTCCGGCCGAGGAGGCCACGCGCTGGGCGGGCCGTCCGGACTGTGGGGCGGTGGTCACCTTCTGGGGGACGGCCCGCGACCATTCCCGGGAACGGCCCGACGTGACTGAACTCGCCTACGAGGCCTACGTGGAGCAGGCGGTGCCCAGGATGGACCGGATCGCCATCGAAGCCCGGAGGCGCTGGCCCGACCTGCGTTGCGTGGCCCTGCTGCACCGGACCGGCGTCGTCGCCATCGGCGAGCCGGCGGTCGTCGTCGTGACGTCGTCGCCGCACCGCGAGGCCGCCTACGACTCGAACCGCTTCTGCATCGACTCCCTGAAGGCCACCGTGCCGATCTGGAAGCGTGAGGCCTGGGATGGGGGCGAGCACTGGGGCACCGACGCACAACACGTGGTCGACCTCGAGGACCTCGACGCGGACTCAGCCGGAGGCCCCTCATGAGCTCGGCGCCACTCTTCCTCGCCGGTGCGGTCGCGTTGGCGGCCGTTGGGTCCTTGCTGGTGTGGCTCGTGAGCCGGCCGCGCGAACGGACGAACGATCCCCACGAGTTCCGCAACACCCTCAAGTCCCTGTCGCGTGGACACCACGACTATCGCCAGACGGGCAGTTCCGAGTCGGGAGGCATGCGCATGCTGCCGAAGGAGGACCGGGGCGGTTCGTCCGGCGGGAGCGAAGACCGGAACGGGCGACGGGGCTGACGTGGCACGCGACCTCGCCATCGACCTCGGGACGGCCAACACGCTCGTCTACATGCGAGGTGAGGGGGTGGTGCTGGCCGAGCCGTCGGTCCTCGCCATCAACCAGCGCAACAACGAAGTCCTAGCCATGGGCCGCGACGCCTGGCAGATGATCGGTCGGACGCCCGCGCACATCGTGGCGGTTCGGCCGCTGCGCAAGGGCGCCATCACCGACTTCGACGTCACCCAGCGCATGGTGCGGTTACTCCTCGAGCGGGTGGGGGTGAGTCGCTTCAACCGGCCGAAGGTGCTCATCTGCGTGCCGTCGGCGATCACGGCCGTGGAACGACGGGCGGTCACCGAGGCGGCGCGGCGCTCCGGTGCGGCTGATGCCCAGTTGATCGAGCAGCCGTTGGCGGCGGCGATCGGCGCCGACCTTCCGATCAGCGAGCCGGTGGGGAACATGGTCGTCGACATCGGTGGCGGCACGTCGGAGTCGGCGTTGTTGTCGCTGGGTGGCGTCGTGGCGTTGGAGGCCGTGCGTACCGGCTCGTTCGACCTGGACGCCCACATCCAGGCCTTCGTACGGCGCGAGTACGGCTTGGCGATCGGCGAGCGCACGGCGGAGGAGATCAAGATGACCATCGGGTCGGCGGCGCCGACTCCGAACGAGATGCGGGCCGAGGTGCGTGGCCGCGAGCTCATGACGGGCCTGCCCAAGACGGTGGTCCTCACGCCCCAGGAGATCCGCCGGGCCATCGAGGAGCCGCTGTCGACGATCATCGAGTCGGTGGTGACCTGCCTGTCCCAGGCGCCGCCGGAACTCGCCCAGGACCTGCTGGTGCAGGGCATCCACCTGGTCGGTGGAGGCAGCCTGTTGCGCGGCCTGGACGTGCGCCTGGGCGAGGAGACGGGGGTGCCGGTGCACCATGTCGATGCGCCGATGGAGTGCGTCGTGCTCGGGGCGGGTCAGTGCATCGAGTCGTTCGAGGCGATGCGCGTGATGTTCATGGAGTCCCGCCGTTAGCCGATGAGGCCTATCAGGTCCTCGGCCGCCTGACGGACCTGCCAGTCGCGGTCCTCGAGGGCGCGTTCGAGGGCGGCGACGACCTCGGGCCCCTTGAACGGAGCGAGGGCCAGGACCGCACGTCGCCGGATCGGTGCCTTGTCGTCGAGTCCGGCGAGGACGGCGGCACGTCCTTCGGGATGGCCGATCGCTCCGAGGGCGGCCACGGCGGACTCCCGGCAGAGCGGGTCGTCGTGGGTGGTGGCGATGCGGACGAGGGAGTGGACCGAGTGGTCGCCCTCTCCGGGCCGCTCGCCGGCCACCCAGCAGGCGACCTCCACGACCTTCGGGTCGGGGTCGTCGAGTAGGGCAGTGGCACTCCGGTCGGCTTCGACGCAGAGTTCGAGCGCACGTCGCCGGACTTCGGAGGCCGGGTCGTCGAGGGCCGTGTCGAGTGCCTCGTCGGTCAGGGCGGCGAGTCGGGCGAGCGCTCCGAGGGCGGCGGCACGTACGACCGGTTCCGGGTCGTCGAGCAGCCGAAGGGCGGTTCCGGGGTCAGCGGAGTGGCCAGCGGTGATGGCCGTTCGTCGACGGTCGGCGGTCTCGCTGTCGGGCGGGGGAGCCTCGTGGAGGTGGCGTTCGGCCACCGGTCAGCCGATCGCCTGCTCGAGGAGGAAGCCACCGGCGACGATGAGGACGGCGGTGAGCGAGGCGAGAGCCAGCCCGACCAGCACGACGATGGCCAGGAGTAGGGCGAGCGAGAAGATGCGGTGCCACCAGCGGATGCGTGCCCGCTTGCCGGTGAGCACCCTGCGGGGCGGCTGGAGGCCGATGCCCAGGCGGGCGAACACGCCCCAGCCCCGTTCGACGGCGGTCTCCGTGCTGCCGGAAGGGGGCAGCGGCCGACCGAGGATGGCGTGCATCAGGGCGGGCCGCCAGCGTGCAGCGGCGAGCGCGGGGGTGAGCGCGGGTACCGGGCCGGTGCGGCGTCGGGCCCGTGCCGTGGCAGGCTGGAGGACGCCCGGCGCCGACCGGGAGCCGAAGAGCGCCAGGGCACCGAGGACGAGACCGAACGACAACGTGGACACGGCAGTCGAAACCCTACCGTCCGGCCCTGTCGAGTCCGGGGGCGCCAAGCGCAGATTCCGGGCGCGTGTGTGGGTGCCGCTCCTCGTGGCCCTGTTGGTGGCTGGCGTCCTGACCTTCGTGCGGCTGCCCTACTTCGCCTACCGGCCCGGAAGCGTCAATGCCCTGACCGACCGAATCGTCGTGACGGTCGGCGAGAGTTTCGAACCGGAAGGCGAGGTGTTCTTCACGACCGTCCGCCAGGATTCCTCGGTCAACGGCTGGGAGTACCTCGAAGCCTTCTTCGATGACGACATCACCCTGTACGGCGAGGATGCCGTCCTCGGTGATCGAAGCCGCGACGAGAACCGGGATTTCAACCTCGAACTCATGAAGGTATCGAAGTCGATCGCGGAGGCCGTGGCGTTCCGCCACCTCGGGATCGACCCGTACCGGGCCACGGGTGTGGGGATGGCCGCCGTCGAAGGGCCATCGGCCGGCCTGCTCACGACCGACGACGTGATCGTGTCCGTCGACGGGCAGTCGGTCCTCACCTCTGAGGCACTGGTCGAGGAGATCCGAGGGCGTTCTCCCGGCCAGGTCGTGTCGCTCGCCATCGAGTCGATCGACGGAACGTCCGCCCGCACCGTGGAGGTGGTACTCGGCGCCCGTGCCGAGGATGCCACGGTGGCGTTCCTCGGCGTGATGGTTCAGACCCGTTGGGACGATGTCGAGGGCCTGCCCATCGACATCCGCATCAAGACGGGGGCCGTCGGGGGGAACTCGGCGGGCCTGGCACTGACCCTGGCGATCCTCGAGATGGTCACCCCCGGCGAGATGACAGGTGGGCTGGATGTCGCCACGACCGGGACGATCGGCTTCGACGGCTCGGTCGGCCCCATCGGAGGCGTGGCGCAGAAGACGGTTGCCGCCCGGGAGGGGGGCGTCGACCTGTTCCTGGTTCCGGAGAACGAGTACGAGGTCGCTGCCCGGCATGCCGGCGACCTCCGGGTCGAGCCGGTAGCGACGCTCGAGGAGGCTCTCGCCGTCCTGGCCGAACTCGGCGGCAACGCCGACAAACTGGCGCTGCCCTGAGGACCCCGCGGGTTGGTCCCCCCCCGGGGTTTGACAGAGCCCGCCGTTAGGATCCCTCCCGATGCCGGACGAGGAAACCCCACCACCACCGCCCCCGCCCCCGCCCTCGCGCCCGGCCTTCGGCCGTCGAACCCGCAGACCGGGATCCCGCCGGGTCCGGGTGATCGCTTTCGGGCTCCTGATCGTCGGAAGCGTCCTGATGTTGTCAATGCGCGGCCTCGCCGGCTTCTACACGGACTACCTGTGGTTCGACCAACTCGGCTACGGCGACGTGTTCCGGTCGGTACTCCTTGCACAGGTCGTGCTGGTGGCGTTGTTCACTGCCCTCTTCTTCGTCATCTGCTTCGTGAACCTGACCGTCGCCGATCGCCTCGCTCCGATCGTGCGGCCACCCGGCCCCGAAGAAGACCTGTTGGCCCGGTACCACGTGGCCGTGGGCCGCCGGGCCCGGATGGTTCGGGTCGTCGGATCGGCGTTGCTGGCACTCCTGGCCGGCCTCGGCGTGTCGGACCGCTGGCAGGAGTGGCTGCTGTTCACCAACGGCGGCGACTTCGGCATCGAGGACGCCCAGTTCGGCAAGGACATCGGCTTCTACGTCTTCAAGATGCCGTTCACGAGCTTTGTGGTTGGATGGCTGTTCGGCACTCTGATCGTCACGTTGGTCGTGACCACGGTGCTCCACTACCTCAACGGCGGCATCCGACTCCAGACCGTGGGCGAGCGGGTCCAGCCGGCGGTCAAGGCCCACCTCTCGCTCCTGCTCGGCCTCCTCGCCCTGGTGAAGGCCGCCGACTACTGGCTGGCCCGCTACGAGCTCACGACCTCGACCAGGGGTGCCGTCCACGGCGCGACCTACACCGACGTCAAAGCGCAACTTCCGGCGATCAACCTCCTGATCCTCATCTCGCTTTTTGCCGTCATCCTGCTGATCGTCAACATCCGGCGTCGAGGCTGGGTGCTGCCGGTGTTGGCCGTCGGCCTGTGGGCGTTCGTGGCCCTGGTGATGGGAAACATCTATCCAGCGGTGATCCAGAACCTTCGGGTCGAGCCGGCGGAGTCCGAGAAGGAGGCCGAGTACATCGGCCGCAACATCGAGGCGACCCGTCAGGCCTTCGGCCTCGACGACGTCACGGTGCTGCAACTGGACGGTATGGACAACGTGATCACCGGCGAGGACCTCCTCGCCAACCCGGGCACGGTCCGCAACATCCGGGTTCTGGATCCACTCGTCGTCCAAGGAACCTTCGATCGGCTCCAGGGCGAGCGCGAGTTCTACCGCTTCAGCCGGGAGCTCGACTCCGACCGGTACCTGGTCGGCGGTGAGCCGACCCAGGTGATGATTGGCGCCCGCGAGCTCGAGCCGAACGTGACCCGCTCGTGGGAGAGCCAGCACGTGGCGTTCACGCATGGCTACGGCGTGGCTCTCGCTCCCGTGAGTCGCGTTCGGGCGACCGGCGATCCCGAGTTCCTCATCGGCGACCTGCCCATCTCGATCGATCCGTCGATCGGTGTGACGATCGATCAGCCGCAGATCTATGTCGGCGAGGAGCTCGGTGGCTATGCCATCGTCGGAGCCAGCCGGGACGAGGTCGACTACACCGACGAGAACCAGGAGACCCTGGAGGTTCGCTATGCGGACATCGGTGGCGAGGGCGGTGTGTCGATGGGCTCGTTGGTGCGGCGGGTAGCGTTCTCCCTCCGGTTCGGCGAACTCGAGCCCCTGATCTCGAACTTCATCACCGAAGACTCGCGGGTCATCTACGTCCGCGACGTCCGGGAGCGGGTCGAGAAGCTGGCGCCCTTCCTGCGCTTCGACGCCGATCCGTACCCGGTTCTCCATGAGGGAGGGATCGTCTACGTGATCGACGGCTACACGACGACCAACCGCTATCCGTACGCCCAGCGGGCACCGGTGCGCGAACTTCCGTCGCAGAGCGGCCTTAGGAGCGGGTTCAACTACGTTCGCAACTCGGTCAAGGCCGTAGTCGACGCCTTCGACGGCAGTGTCACCTTCTACGTGGCCGATACCGATGATCCGATCATCAGGGCCTACGAGGGCGCCTTCGGCAGCCTCTTCCTCCCGATCTCCGAGATGCCCGTCGAACTGGTCGAGCACCTCCGGTATGCCGAGGACCTGTTCCGCATCCAGACCGAACTGTGGGGCGCCTACCACGTCGACGACACGGAGAACTTCTACCAGCGGGCTTCCGAGTGGGCGGTCTCCCAGGATCCGGGCCGCACCGGCGAGGGCGCCCGCGACCTGGTGCTCGTCGACGAGCAGGGCATCCGGATCGGAACCCGCGACATGCGCATGGCTCCCTACCGGACGATGCTCGACCTGCCCGGCGGCGACGAGACCGAGTTCGTGATCCTGCGGGCCTTTGTGCCGCTCGACGAGCAGGACGCCCGCAAGGAGTTGGCGGCGTACATCGTCGGCCGCAGCGACGATGAGCACTACGGCGAGCTGGTGCTCTACCGGCCGCCGACCTCCAACTTCGACGGTCCGGCCTTGTCCGAGGAGCGGATCCGCAACGACGAGGAGGTCGCCACCCTCCAGACGCTGCTCAGCCAGCGTGGGTCGACGGTCCTGTTCGGCGAGCTCCTGCTGGTCCCGATCGAGAACTCGGTGCTCTACGTGCGGCCGCTCTACGTGCAGGCCGAGGGTGACAACACCGTCCCCGAACTCGAGCGGGTGATCGTGGCGGTCGGCGAGGCCGTGGTGATGGCCGATTCGCTCCAGGAGGCGCTCGAGGTGTTGACGGACACCGACCTTTCCGGCATCTTCGGCGAGTCCACGGGTGCTTCGACGCCGTCGGGGAACAACACCGGGAACAACACCGGGGACAGCACCGGGGATGGCGCCGGCGCCGACCCGAAGCCGATCGACCTTCCCGACTCGGTGACGGACATCGTGGCCGAACTCGGCGGACTCCAGGTCGATGCGGCGAAGGCCCTGGCCGAGGATCCGCCGGACTGGATCGAGTGGGGCCAGATCCAGGCGAGGGCACAACAGTTGTTGGACGCCCTCATCGACGCTTCGTCGTAGGGGCCGGCTTCCGGATCCGGAGCGTGGCCGGTGCGTCCTAGTCGGCGGGCTGCCAGCCGCTGGTGCGGCGCCGGTCGGGAGCGCGTGCCGGCGAGTCGACCGTGAGGTCCTCGAAGGCCTCGTCGCCTACCAGTTCGGGTGACTCCGGGAGGTCGTCGCCGGATCGTCCCGCCAGTTCGGCGATCTGCCCCTGCAACTCGACGGTCGCCCGGGTCAACTCGGCGGACAGGCGCGCCACGTGGAGACGGAGCTCCATGACGGCGTCCTCGTCGTCGCTGGAGGCGCTCTCGCCGAGTGCGTCGAAGCGCCGTTCGAGGCCGGCCACGCGCTCGTCGAGCTCGCGGAGGCCGTTGACGAGGTCGAGCAGCAGTTGGTCCGGCTCGGCGGTGTCGTCCCGGCGTTGTGGGCTTCCTCGGCGCATTCGGGGCATCGGCGCGACCGTAGCAACCCCGAGGGGGTGGCGTGGGGCGAATCCGGGTGGTGCGTCGCGGTCGGTACCCTGCGGGCCGTGATGTGGTCGGCTGCGGGATCGGGGGCGGGTGTGGCCGTTCAGGAGGTTTCGGGGAGAAGGGCGGTGCTTCGTGCCGTGGTGCTCGCCGTTGCGCTCTCGGGCGTGTTGGCCGGCGGGTGCGCGCCCGGTGATGGCCGGGAGATGAGTGGCGCCAATCCGTCGGACACGGCCGGTGTGCTGGTCAGGGCTGACTCGGGTGGGAGCGGGTCGGTCACCACCGCCGATGCCGACGATGGCCAGGTGGCCACGGCAACCCGGGAGGGTGCGCCGAAGGTCTACTCCAACCGGATGTCCGGACAGATCGGGGAGCTGGCCGACTACGACCTCAGCTATCCGCAGGTGTCGGAGTCACCCGCGGATCATGCCGTCAACGGTGCCTTGGAGGCCGTCGTCGCCAAGGCCTATTCGACGTTTCGGGCGGCGGTGCTCGAAGAAGAGGGCGCTGGTGCAGGTGCCAGCACGCTGCGGGGTACGGGCAAGGTGCTGCTCGTCGACGATCGGTTGCTCAGCGTGGTGTTCGACTTCACGACGGAGTGGAGCGACGCCGCGACCGCCCAGCAGGAGACCTCGACGCTGCTGGTCGACCTGTCGACCGGGCGTGAGATCGCCGTAGCCGACCTGTTCATGGCCGATGGGCCGTGGCTGGACAAGCTCGCCACGGCGGCTCGGGCGAACCTCGAGGTGCAGTTGGGAGCAGACACGTTGTTCACCGAGGGCCTCGCAGCGGACGCCTCCAACTTCCGGCACCTGGCGGTCGCTGCGACGGGCGTGGTGCTCCGCTTCGACCAGTACCAGGTGGCGCCGGGCGTGGCGGGCACGCCGTGGGTCGACCTGCCCTGGTCGTTGGTCGCCGGCCTGGCCGACCCTTCTGGGCCGATCGCCCACCTCGTGCCCTGACCGGGTAGGCCCGCGCATTTGCCCGGCGTGCCGCGGGGGTGTTGACTCCGGTCGTGGACCTGAGCGGGCGCCGGGAGGAGTACCAGGATCGGGGGCTCGACGCGTCCGACATGGCCGACGATCCGATCGTCCAGTTCCAGCGCTGGTTCGCAGATGTCGAGGAGGCGGGCTACTGGGAGCCCAACGCCTTCGTGGTGAGCACGGTGACCGCCGACGGCTGGCCATCGGCGCGCAACGTGCTGTTGAAGACGGTCGCCGAGGACGGGTTCGTCTTCTTCACGAACTACTCGAGCGACAAGGCCGAGGAGATCGACACCTCGGGCCGGGCGGCGCTCACCTTCAGTTGGATCGAGTTGCGCCGGCAGGTCCGAGTGACCGGGAGCGCCGAGCGGATTGGCAGCGCCGAGTCCGACGCCTATTGGCTGACGCGGCCCCGGGGTAGTCAGATCGGGGCGTGGGCCTCCGACCAGAGTGCGGTGGTCGACGACCGGTCGGTCCTGGATGAGGCGTACGCATCGGAGGAGGACCGCTGGTCGGGCCGCGGGGTCGAGCGTCCCGACCACTGGGGCGGCTACCGCGTCCGGCCACACCTGGTGGAGTTCTGGCAGGGTCGCCCCAATCGGCTGCACGACCGCCTCCGCTACCGACGCGACGGCGACGACTGGATCCTCGAACGCCGATCTCCCTGAGAGTGGCTGCCGGAGCAGCGGTTTCCCGCTCCAGCCCCGGACTCAGATGCGCGTCACCTGGCCGCCGTCGACGGCGAGGACGTGGCCGGTGATCCACCTGGCCTCGTCCGACAGCAGGAACAGCACCGGGCCCACGTGGTCGTCGGGCTGGCCGAGCCGCTTGATGGCGAGGCTCGCCACCAGTGGCTCGCGGAATGCCTCTGGCACCTGCCTGTCGAACGCTGCGGTCCCGGTCGGCCCGGGGGCGATGGCGTTGACCCGGATGTTGTGCCAGCCCAGTTCGTGGGCGAGCGACGAGGTGAGGAAGTTGAGCCCCGCCTTGGCCAACCCGTAGAAGCCGGCGATCCCCATCCACGAGGCGGTCGACGACTGGTTCACGATGCTGCCGCCGCCGACCTCGCCCATCGGGCCCATGGTCGACCGGGTGCAGTGCAGGGCGCCCAGCATGTTCACCTGCAGGAACCGGTCGAGGTAGTCGTAGTCGACGGTCGTGAGCCCGGCCAGTTCCATGTCGCCGAAGATGGCGGCGTTGTTGACGAGGTGATCGATGCGCCCGAAGGCGTCCACGGTCGCTGTGGCCATGGCGTCCGTGCTGGCGGGATCGCCCACGTCGGTCGGCACGAACAGGGCGCCCTCGCCCAGGTCGTCGGCCACCGCCTGCCCGCGTTCGGCGTCCAGTTCGGCGATGACGACCCGGGCGCCCTCGGCGTGGAGGGCCCTGGCGTAGGCCTCGCCGATCCCTCCACCGCTGCCGGTGACGATGGCGACCCGCCCCTCGAAGCGTGGACTCATGGGCAGACCCTTCCCCTTGGACGACATCAGCACCTCAGGCTTTCGCGGGCGGGACCGAAGCGACGAACCCGGCGATTTCCGCCGGCACCGACGCAACCGGTTGGGAGCCACACCCGAAGCCCTCACTAAGGTCGCGTTCGTGAGCGCCCAGGCACCTCCCGGCGAGCTCGTCTACAACCCGTATGCCTTCGCGGTCCACGACGACCCCTACGCCGTCTATGCCCGGCTGCGAGACGAGGCCCCCGCCTACTGGAACCCCGACCTGCGGTTCTGGGCGTTGAGTCGCTTCGATGACGTGCTCGAGGCGTTCCGCGACTTCGGGACCTTCTCGTCGACGGGTGGCGTGGCCCTCGAGAGCCGCCGGGACCGCAGCCGCGAGCGGCCGGCCTTCGAGCAGATGATCGAGATGGACCCACCCGACCACACGGTGTTTCGCCAACTGGTGTCCCGGGTCTTCACGGTCCGACGCATGGCCGAGATGGAGGACGAGGTCCGCCGCATCGTGGCCGGGTACGTCGATGCGGTCGTCGAGCGGGGTGAGGCCGACCTGGTCGCAGACATCACCTCGCCGTTTCCGATGGACGTCATCTCGGCCGTGCTCGGGATCTCCGAGGCGGACCGACCGTTCCTGCGCCGCGTCGCTGACCAGGTCCTCGTGCGCGAGGACGGGTCGATGCAGATGCCCCAGGCGGCGATGGAGGCGATGTTCGAGATGGTCGGCTACTTCCAGGAGGACCTGGATCGGCGACGCACTTCCGGCGGTGTGGGCCTCATCACCGACCTGCTCGACCTCGAGGTCGACGGGCGTGCGCTCACCGAGCCCGAGTTGCTGGGCTTCTGCGTGCTGCTGGTGATCGCCGGCCACGAGACCACGACCAAGCTGGTGTCCAACGCCGTCGAGGTCCTGTCCCGGCACCCCGGCCAGCGCGACGAACTCGTGGCCGACCCGGGCCTGACGCCCGGTGCGGTCGAAGAGGTGCTGCGCTTCCACAACTCGACGCAGTACATGCACCGCACCCTCACCCGTGACCACGAGATGCACGGCGGGCAGATGCACGAGGGCGACTCGGTGCTGCTGCTGATCGGAGCCGCCAACCACGACGGGCGCGAATTCGGGCCGACCGCCGAGGACTTCGACCTCCACCGGCGACCCGAGCGGCACCTGGCCTTCGGCTATGGCGCCCACTTCTGCCTGGGTGCGGCCTTGGCCCGCCTCGAGGGACGGGTAGCGCTCGAGGAGGTCCACCGGCGCCTGCCCGACTACGAGGTCGACCACGACGCCAAGGTCCGGTTCCACAGTTCCAACGTCACCGGATGGGCGAGCCTGCCGATCCGGTTCACACCCGGGGGTGCCGCATGAGGGGCACAGCATGAGCGTCGGGTACGTGGGCCTGGGCCAGATGGGTTCGGCCATGGTCGGACGCCTGCTCGAAGTCGGCGTGCCGGTCACCGTGTTCGACCTCGACCCGGCGGCGGTCGAGGAGGCGGTCGCCGCCGGAGCGACTGCTGCAGCGTCCGGCGCCGAACTGGCCGCCGTCGCCGACGTGGTCAGCGTCTGCGTCCCCGACGCCCACCACGTCGAGTTGGTGGTCGAGGACCTGGCCGGCGGCGTTGCCGGGCGGGGCGAGCCCCTCACCGTCCTCGTCCACTCGACCATCCACCCCGACGCGGTTGCCTCTGCCAGGGAGCAGGTGGCCGGATGGGGCGGTGACCTCCACGACGTGTGCGTGGCCGGTGGCGCCGCCGCTGCCCAGGCCGGAGAACTCGTCCTCTTCGTGGGCGGGCGGGACGACCTGCACCCTGCCGCCGCCGCACTGCTCGGCCACTACGGCAGCCTCGTCATCGCCGCCGGGCCTGTGGGCGCCGGCGCCGCCATGAAACTGGCGTTCAACGTCATGACCTATGCGCAGTTCGCGGCCAGCGCCGCCGCCCTCGAGATGGCGCAGGGTGCCGAGGTCGACACGGACGCACTCGTGGGTGCCTGGCGGCACGTCGGGCAACTGGGCGCCCTGACCGAGCAGTTCCTGCCGATCCTCGACCTGCCGGCCGGGTACCTCGTCGGTGCGAGCCGTGACCGCATGCAGGCGACCACCGACATCGCCCGCAAGGACCTGCGCCTGGCCGCCGACCTGTGCGCCGACGGTGGCCTGCGTGGCATGGTCGAGGCACTCGAACGAGCCATGCCGGAGGTCTTCGGGGTGGGCGACGAACAAGGAGGAACACCATGAGTGACGAACACGACGAACACGACGACCGGTCGGCGAGGGAGCGAGGCCTGGCGAAGATGCGCGAGGTCTACGGCGACGAGGTTCGGGAGATTCCCGAGGGCGTGAGTGCCTTCAACGACGTGATGCTGCGGTCGTTGTTCGCCGAGGTCTGGGACCGTGACGTGCTGTCATTTCGCGATCGTCGCCTGTTGGCGATGGGCGTGATTGCGGCGAATGGGGCGACGGACATCTGGGGGCTCCAGGCCCGGTCGGCGCTGGCCAACGGCGAATTGTCCGTCGAGGAACTGCGCGAGACCCTCGTCTTCCTGGCGCCCTACGCCGGCTACCCGAACGTGGCGCCGCTGGTGGGCGTGACCGAGAAGGCGATCGCCGGAGCCGTCGAGGACTGACCTCAGCGCAGGCTCAGTCCGGGCGGGCGTCGAACCTGATCTCCGAACTGTCGATGCCTGGGTGGTCGAGGGCCACGGCGAGGGCCTCGGCCAGGGCACGCCCCACGTCGTCGACGTCCATCATCCCGCCGGGGATGCCGAGCCCCTGCCATGCCTCGAGTGCTTCGCCCAGGCGCTCGGGTCGCATGTGGTCGGCGAACTCGGTCGGTGCGGTGTTGCCCATGACGATGCGCACGAAGCGCCGGTCGGGGTGTTCGTGGCGCCAGACCCGGATGCACTGGTCGAGTGCCGCCTTGGTGGCCGAGTAGGTGGCGAACATCGGGTTGGCGTCGTCGACGGTGCGCGACGACACGAAGGCGGCGATGCCGTCGGGTCCGAGGTGGTCGAGCGCTGCGGCGGCGGCCAGGTTGGCGCCGACCACGTTCACCCGGAAGACGTCGGTCCACGTGTCGGGGTCGGTTTCGACGAGGGGCTGGAGCACCCCGTAGCCGGCGACGTAGACCATGAGGTCGAGTCCGCCGAGGGCGGTGGCGGCGTCGTCGGCCACTCGGCGGGCGTCGTCGGGGTCGGTGGCGTCGCCGGGGACGACGTAGCCGGTGCCCATCTGGGCGACGAGTTCTTCGAGGCGGTCAGAGCGCCGGGCCGACACGGCGACCTGGCCGCCGCCGGCCGCCACGGCCCTTGCGAGTGCTGCGCCGATGCCCGACGAGGCGCCGACGACGAGCACGCGACGCCCCTCGAGTGGCCTGTCCATGGGATCAGCCTGCCAGCCGGCCCGGTCGGCGGCGCCATCCGGACCGGGTCACGTCGACCAGCGGCTTGAGGTGGTGAGTTCCTCGACGGGGAGGTAGATGTCGAACTGCTCGCGTATGGCGGCGTCGACCTCTGGGGAGATGTGCGACGGGAAGTGCGTCGATAGGACGTCATGCACGTGTAGGCGGGCCCGTTCGTCGACCGTGGTGGCGCCGGCATCGAACCAGTCGGCGGGGCTGACCCGGTCGCCGACCACCGGGTAGATGTACTCCGACTGCATGATCGACAGGGTCTGGTCCTGGCCGAGGAAGTGGCCGTCCCCGTAGATGACCGATCCGATGGTTTCGACGGAGAGCTTGTCGGGGGTGATCTCGATGCCCCGCACGGTGCGGTTGACGGCGCCGAGCATGTCGTTGTCGATGACGAGCGCCTCGTAGGAGCAGGCCAGCAGGCTGGCGAGCATGCCGGCGGATTCGTAGACGAGGTTGGCGCCGGCGTGTCCGGCGAGCGCAACGGTGAGGCCCTTCTCGTGGCCTGCCTGGTTGTCGGGGACCTTGGAGTCGGCCATTCCGGCGGCGACTCCGGAGGGCAATCCGAGCCAGTTGGTCATCTGGGCGGCGGCGGCGTTGAGCACGGCCTCCTCGCCGGATCCGCCGGTCATGGAGCCGGTGCGCAGGTCGGACACGAACGGCCACAGCCCCATGACGCACGGGTGTCCGGGGCTCATGAGGTTGACGCAGGTGAGCGCCGACAGGCATTCGGCGAGTGCCTGGGCCAGCGATCCGGCCAGGGCCGCCGGTGAGGTGGCGCCGGCCTGGCCGGCGGAGAGCAGGTTGATGGGCATGCCGGTCCGTACCTGGGCGACCATGGAGCGCACGGCGTCCTCGGCGTAGCGCAGTGGTGGCACGACGAAGGTGTTGTTGGCGACGCAGAAGGGTCGTTCGGCGAAGGCACCGGGGCGGCCGAGGATCGTGTCGTACATGTTGACGACCTCGTGCACGTGCTCGGGCTGGAAGAACGACGTGCCGATCGGCTTCGTGGTGCCCATGGCGATGGCGTAGGCGGTGTTCACGTCGAGGTCGCGGGCTTCGACCATGTCGCGGGGGACGAGGGTGCGGACGTGGAAGTGGATGTGCTCGAGGGTGTCCACGAGTCGGGCCACGTCGTAGATGTCCCGGAGGTCGGAGGGCCGGTGCTTCCGGGTCTCGTGGTCCCAGACGGAGACGGCGGCGCCGGCGGTGCCGAAGTGGACCCGGTCGCCGCCGACGTCGATGGAGCGGTTGTCGTCGAGGCCGTGCCAGGTGAAGGACTTGGCGGCCATGCCGATGACCTCCTCGACGAGGCTGCGGGGGAAGTGGAGTCGGTCGTCGTCGTCGAGCCAGCCGCCGGCGGGGACGACGACGTCGATGAACTCGGGGATGGGTCCGCCGATGCCGTATTCCTCGAGGAGGGTGAGGGCGGTGTCGTAGACGGTGCGGCACTCGCTGTCCGTGAGGGGCTTGTACCTGCCGCCGGACTGGCCGGGGCGGACGGCCTTCTCCTCTTCAGTGGGTCCGGCGGCCCGGGCGGCGACCCGGGCGGCTCGTCCGCCGGCCCGTCCGCTGCGCTTTGGTGTGGGGTCGTCGCCCATTGTGTCCTCCTCAGGTCCGGAGTCGTTCGTTGGTTGGGTCGTGGGCTGGTGCGTCGAGGACGGTGGCCGTGTGGCGTTCGTTGAAGAGCCGGATCTCGAAGGTGGAGCCGGCGGTGGCATATCCGGGTGCCACGTAGGCGAAGCAGAGGCTCTTCCCCACGGTGTGGCCCCAGGTGCCGCTGGTGGTGACGCCCATGACGTCGCTGTCCCCGGGTCCGTAGCAGGGTTCGTTGCCTCGGCAGTCGGAGTCGGTGGTGTCGACCTCGGCGTAGACGAGGATCATGTCGAGGCCGGAGTTGTCGTCGCCGGCCTGTGTGCGGCGGGCGAGGATGGCGTCGCGTCCGAGGAAGTCACGGTCGAGGTCCACGAACCGGCCGAGGTCGGCTTCGACGGGCGTGATCTCGGTGGTGAGTTCGCTGCCCCAGGCCTTGTAGGCCTTCTCGATGCGCATGGTGTTCATGGCGTAGGCGCCGAAGTGGACCATGGAGTGTGGTTCGCCGGCGGTGACGAGGGCGTCGTAGAGCTCGGCCATTCGGTCGATGGGGTGGTGGAGTTCCCAGCCCAGTTCGCCGACGTACGAGACCCGCAGGACGATGCAAGGGACGCCGGCCACGTCGATCTCGCGGCCGGTCAGCCAGGGGAAGGCGTCGTTGCCGAGGTCGGCGTCGGTGAGCGGGGTGAGCACGTCGCGTGCCCGTGGCCCGGTGACGGCAAGGATCCCGTAGGAGCCGGTGACGTCGTGGACGTCGACGTCCTCGCCGGGTTCGATGTGCTGGACCAGCCAGTCCTCGTCGTGGGTTTCGCCGGCCACAGCCGAGTTGAGGTAGAAGCGCGGCTCGCCGTCGTGGGGGTGGAGGCGCGTGATCGTCATCTCGCCCTCGATGCCGCCCGACGAGGTGAGCATGTGGACGAGGCGCAGGCCCCCCGGGCGGGCCGGCAGCCGGTTGGCCGAGAGGCGGTCGAGCAGTGCGGCGGCGTCGTCGCCGGCCACGAAGAACTTGGCGAAGGCGGTCAGGTCGACGATCCCGACCCCGTCGCGCACGCCGCGGCATTCGGCGGCGACGGTGTCGAAGGCGTTGGAGCGTCGCCACGAGTAGTCCTCGGGCTCGCCGAAGTAGCGGGGGCGCTCCCAGCCCCAGACGTCCTGCCACTGTGCACCGAGGGCGTCGAGACGGTCGTAGATGGGCGTCATGCGCATCGGGCGGCCGGCGGGGCGGTATTCGCCGGGCATGCGCACCTGGTACATCTCGTGGTACTCGTCGATGGACTTGTCGATGGTGTAGTCGAGGGTGGCCCAGGGGCCGAAGCGGCGGGGGTCCATCTCGCGGACGTTGATCTCGGTCTGGCCGTGGACCATCCACTGGGCGAGGTACTTGCCGGCGCCGGGGCCCTGCGTGATGCCGATCGAGGCGCCGACGCACATCCAGTAGTTGCGTAGGCCGGGGGCGGGGCCCATGAGGAAGCCGCCGTCGGGGGTGTGGGTGATGGGGCCGGAGATGGTCTGCTTGATGCCGGCCTCACCGAAGACGGGGATGCGCTCGGCGGCCAGTTCGAGCCACGGCATGAGGACGTCGTGGTCGGGCGGGGTGAGGTGGAAGTGGAGGTCCCAGTCGATGCCGTCGGTGCCGTAGGTGACGGCGTCGGCCCGTTCGTAGGGGCCGACGAGGAGGCTGTCGATCTCGCGGCGGTAGTAGCACGACGATCGGGGGTCGCGGACGACGGGCATCTCGTGCTCGCAGGCGGCCATGGCTGGGAGCGACTCGGTGATGAGGTACTGGTGGATCATCGAGACGATCGGGACGTCGAGCCCGACCATGGCGCCGACCTGGGGTCCGTAGTGGCCGGCGGCGTTGACGACGTGGTCGGCCACGATCCGGCCCTTGTCGGTGACGACTTCCCAGCGGCCGTCGGGCAGGGGGTTGACGTCGGTGACGAGCGTGTGGCGGGCGACCTCGGCACCGAGTTGGCGGGCGCCGAAGGCCATGGCGTTGGTGGTGCCGGTGGGGTCGGCCCATCCGTCGTGGAGGGTGTGGAACCCGAGGACGACGTCGGAGGTGTCCTCGATGAGCGGGGCCAGTTCGCGGATCTCGTCGGGTCCGATGAGGTGCGACTCGATGCCGATGAGCTCGAGGACGCCCTGGACGTAGCGGTACCACTCGGCCTGTTCTGCGTTGATGGCGAGGCGGATGGCGCCACAGCCGTGCCAGCCGGGGGAGAGGCCGGTCTCGGCTTCGAGGGCCTTGTAGAGGTTCGTGGCGTCGAGGTGGACCTTGGCCATGTTGAGGCTGCCGATGAAGTGCGGGATGAGTCCGGCGGCGTGCCAGGTGGAGCCGGAGGTGAGTTCGCCCTTTTCGACGAGGAGGGTGTCGGTCCAGCCCTCGTGGGCGAGGTGGTAGAGGAGGCCGGTGCCCATGGCGCCGCCTCCGATGATCACGCACTGCGCCTCGTCGCGCACGGCGTACCCCTCTCCTGCTTTCTCGGGCGGTCGGTATGTTCCAATGAGTGGAACGTTCCAGTGACTGGTGAACTATGCTAGCCGGGTGCAGTCGATCGAGCGAACGTTCGGGGTGTTGCGCGCCGTTTCGGCGGGCGACGGCTCGGTGGGCGTCTCGGAGGTGGCCCGGGCGACCGGCCTGGCCAAGTCGACGTGCTCGCGCATCCTCGCCAGCCTGGACGAGCTCGGCATCGTCGAGCGGATCGACGACTCCGGCCGATTCGTGATCGGCGCCGGCCTGGTCGCCCTGGCCGGTTCGGGGGCCTCGCCCTCATCCCTGCGGGAGATGGCCCGGCCGGAGCTGCTGGGCCTGGCCGACCGGCTGGGCGAGTGCGCCGGCCTTGCCGTTCCCGACGGCCGCGACGGCCTCTACGTCGATCAGGTGCCGGGCCCCGGCCACGTGCAGGTCACCGACTGGACCGGCCACCGGTTCCCGCTCCACACCATCGCCGCCGGCCTGGCCCTGATGGGTGGCTGGTCGGATACCGACGTCGCCGCCTATGCCGACCTCGGCCTCGAGGAGTTCACGCCACGAACGGTCACCACGCTCGTCGGCCTACGCCAACGGATCGGCGAGGTTCGCCGCACGGGCGCTGGCTGGACGATCGGCGAGTTCTCCGAGGAGATCGCCGGCGTGGCGGCCGCCGTGTGCGACCCCGACGGAACGGCGGTGGCGTCGCTCACCGTCTACGGCCCCGTCTTCCGCTTCCCCGGCGGGGCCGACACCAGCGAGATCGAACTGGTGGTGCGGGAAGCGGCCGCCAGGGTCGAAGCCAGGCTGGAGGGCTGAACCCTCAGTCGTTGTCATGGAGCGCTGCATCCCCGGGTACGACGACTGAACCAGTCCCGCCTGCTGTTGCTGCTCTTGGGGCGGGATCAGGCCAGGGGGCCGACCGACTCCTCGACGGCTGCGAGTACGGCGCCTGAACGCAGCAGTTCCTCGGCGGCGGCCAGTTCGGGTGACAGGAACCGGTCGGGCCCCGGGCCCGGGACGTCACTGCGCAGTGCCGCCAGCGCAGCACCCGTGCCGGCCGCCGGCACGAGGGGTGCCCGCAGGTCGACCGCCCGTCCCGACACCGTCAACTCGACCGCCAGGATCCGGCGCACGTTGTCGACCACCCGGCGCAACTTGCGGACCGCACCCCACGCCATCGACACGTGGTCCTCCTGCATGCCCGACGTCGGCAGCGAGTCGACGCTGGCCGGCGCCGCCAGTCGCCGGTTCTCGGCACACAGCCCCGCCGCCGTGTACTGCCCGATCATCATCCCCGAGTCGACGCCCGGGTCGTCGGCGAGGAACGGCGGCAGCCCGTGCGAGCGGTGGTGGTCGAGCACCCGGTCGATGCGCCGCTCGGCGATCGCTCCCACCTCGGCGAGGGCGATGGCGAGGAAGTCGGCGGCGAACCCCAGCGGCGCCCCGTGGAAGTTGCCGCACGACTCGACCCGCCCGTCGGGTAGCACCATCGGATTGTCGATCGCCGATGCCAACTCGGCCTCGGCCACGGTGACGGCGTGCGCCAGCGTGTCGCGGGCGGCGCCGTGCACCTGGGGCGTGCAACGGATCGAGTAGGCGTCCTGCACCCGCACGTCGTCGGTGCGGTGGCTCGCCACGATGGGGGAGCCCGCCAGCAGCGCCCGCAGGTTGGCGGCGCTCACCGCCTGACCGGGCTGGGGGCGCAGGGCCTGCAGGTCGGCGGCGAAGGCCCGGTCGGTGGCCAGCACCCCCTCGACGGTGAGCGCAGCGGTCACGTCGGCGGTCGACAGCAGTGCGGCGGCGTCGTGGCAGGCCAGGCAGAGTTGCCCGAGGATCCCGTCCGTGCCGTTGGTGAGCGCCAGGCCCTCCTTGTCGGCCAGCACCAGTGGCTCGAGCCCGGCAGCGGCCAGCGCCTCACCGGCCGGCACCACCTCTTCGCCGACGCGAACCTCACCCTCGCCCATCATCGCCAGCGCCGCGTGCGCCAACGGGGCGAGGTCGCCGCTAGCCCCGAGCGACCCGTACTCGGGAACCAGCGGGGCGATTCCGGCGTTGACCATCGCCAACAGCCCCTCGGCCACCACCGGCCGGGCACCGCTGAAGCCCAGCGCCAGCGTGCGCGCCCGCAGGAACACCATCGCCCGCACCACCTCGACCTCGACCGGCGGACCCATCCCGGCGGCGTGCGAACGCACCAGCGCCGCCTGCAGGTCGGCCCGCCGCCCGGGCGGGATCGTCACCGAGGCGAGCGCCCCGAATCCGGTCGACACCCCATAGGTGGGAGCGCCCCCGGCCAGCGTCTCGACGATCGACCGGGCGGCGTCCATGCGGTCGACGGCGGCATCGGTCAGCTCGACGACGGCACCCCGGCGGGCCACCGCCACCACGTCGGCGATCGAGACGCCCGGACCGTCGAGGTACACGGTGCTCATGCCCGACCCCGCAGGTCGTGGCCCAGGGCCTCGGCGGAGGCGAGTACGGCAGCGGCCGTGGCGTCGAGGGCCTTGCCCTTGAGCCGCTGCGCCGGCCCGAGTACCGAGATGGCGGCCACGACGTCGCCGTCGGGTCCGACCACCGGCACCACGGCGGCCGACACGTCCGGTTCGACGGCGCCGACGTTGCGGTGGACGACCGGCGACCCGTCGCCCGTCAGCGCTGCACCGACGGCGGTGATGGCGAGCGGCACGGTCCGGCCGACCCAACCGGTGTGGCGGATCGCCCGGGAACTCTCGGCGGCGGTCAGGTAGACGGCCTGCGACCGCTCGCGCACCGCCAGGTAGGCGGACTCGCCGGTGGCCTCGGCCAGGCGGTCGAGGTGCGGCTGGGCCACGGCGGTCAGGTGGGCGGTCGGCCCCTCTCGCAACGAGGTGAGCGCCAGGCGCAGGAAGGCGGGGCCCGCAGAGAAGCGTCCGGTGTCGTCGCGGTCGAGCCAGCCGTGCTGCTCGAGCGCCTTGAGGTGGCGCAGCGCCGTCGAGGTGGGCAGGTCCACGACCTTCGCCGCCTCACCCAACGGCAGGCGTCCGGCCGACACGACGGCGTCGAGGAGTTGCAGCGCCCGCTCGGCGGAACGGGCGACATGAAGGGTGGAGGAAGCGGTCGCAGTCATGAGTGTTTCACTAGATGAAAGAGGTTGCCAACACACGGCAACCTACGGCAGACTGTGCGCGACCGCAACCACCCGTCGGTCCGATCCCACGGAGCACCCATGTCCACCGCCATCCACGCACCCCGGGGCACCGACCTGACGTGCCTCGACTGGCCCCAGGAAGCCGCCTTCCGGATGCTCCAGAACAACCTCGACCCCGAGGTCGCCGAGCGCCCCGACGACCTCGTCGTCTACGGCGGCACCGGACGGGCCGCTCGCTCCTGGCCCGCCTACCACGCCATCCTGCGCACCCTCACCACCCTCGCCGGCGACGAGACCCTGCTCGTCCAGTCCGGCAAGCCCGTCGGCGTGTTCCGCACGCACGAATGGGCCCCCCGGGTGCTCATCGCCAACTCCAACCTCGTCCCCGACTGGGCCAACTGGTCCGAATTCCGCCGCCTCGAGGCCGAGGGCCTCATGATGTACGGCCAGATGACCGCCGGGTCCTGGATCTACATCGGCACCCAGGGAATCCTCCAGGGCACCTACGAGTGCTTCGCCGAGATCGCCCGCAAGAAGTTCGGCGGCACCCTCGCCGGCACCCTCACCGTCACCGCCGGTGCCGGAGGCATGGGCGGCGCCCAGCCCCTCGCCGTCACCATGAACGACGGGGTCGTGCTCGTCATCGACGTCAATCCCCACATGCTCGAGCGTCGCGTCGAGCACCGCTACCTCGACGAGGTCGCCGACGACTACGCCGACGCACTCCGTCGCTGCGCCGCCGCCAAGGCCGACCGCCGGCCCCTCTCGGTCGGCCTCGTCGGCAACGCCGCCGACGTGCTGCCCCGCCTGCTCGCCGACGGCGTCGACGCCGACATCGTCACCGACCAGACGTCGGCCCACGACCCGCTCGACTACCGGCCCACCGACCTCACCGACGACGCCGCCGCCGAACTGCGCCGCACCGACCCGGACGAGTACACCCGCCGGTCCAGGCACTCGATGGCCCGCCACGTCGAGGCCATGGTCGGCTTCCTCGACGCCGGCGCCGAGGTGTTCGACTACGGCAACAGCCTCCGGGCCGAGGCCGAACTGGGCGGCTTCGACCGGGCCTTCGCCTACCCGGGGTTCCTCCCCGCCTACGTCCGGCCGCTGTTCTGCGAGGGAAAGGGGCCCTTCCGCTGGGTGGCGCTCTCGGGCGACCCCGCCGACATCGCCGCCACCGACCGGGCCGTCCTCGAGGAGTTCCCCGACGACGAGGGCCTCGCCCGCTGGATCCGCCTGGCCGCCGAGCGGGTCGCCTTCCAGGGCCTGCCCGCCCGCATCTGCTGGCTGGGCTACGGCGAACGCCACCGCCTCGGCCTGCGCTTCAACGACATGGTCCGCAGCGGCGAACTCAAGGCCCCCGTCGTCATCGGCCGCGACCACCTCGACTCCGGCTCGGTCGCCTCCCCCTACCGTGAGACCGAGGACATGCTCGACGGCTCCGACGCCGTCGCTGACTGGCCGCTGCTCAACGCCATGCTCAACACCTCGTCCGGGGCCACGTGGGTGAGCATCCACCACGGCGGCGGGGTCGGCATCGGCCGGTCCATCCACGCCGGGCAGGTCAGCGTCGCCGACGGCACCGACCTGGCCGCCGCCAAGCTCGAACGGGTGCTCACCAACGACCCCGGAAGCGGCGTCATCCGCCACGTCGACGCCGGCTACGACGCAGCGATCACCGTCGCCGACGAGCGGGGCGTGCGGATCCCGATGCGCGAGGGAGACTGAGCGCATGGCCGTGCGCAAGATCCTCCAGATCGGACATCCGGTCCTGCGCCAGGCCGCCCGAGAGGTCACGCCCGACGAATTGGCCTCGCCCGAGGTCCAGCAGCTAGTCGACGACCTCGTCGACACCATGCACGACGCCGACGGCGGCGGGATCGCCGCCAACCAGGTCGGCGAGGCACTGCGCATCTGCGTCCTCGAGGTCGACGACAACCCCCGCTACCCGTACAAGCCGCCGATCCCGCTGACCATCGCCGTCAACCCTGTGGTCGAACCCGTCGGCGACGCCACGTTTGCCAACAACGAGGGCTGCCTGTCGGTGCCGCTGCGGGGCGAGGTGGAACGCCACGTCGAGGTGCGGGTCCGCTACCTCGACCGCGACGGAGGCGAGCACGACTTCGTCGCCCGCGGGCTCGAGGCCGGCACCTGGCAGCACGAGTGCGACCACCTCGACGGCGTGCTGTTCGTCGACCGGGTCACCGACCCCGCAACCCTCGCCACCTGGGACGAGTTCACCGCCCACCACCGCGACGCCTTCGTCGAGCGCATCACCGCCTTCGTCGCCGAGGTCGGCGCCCGATGACCTGGTGGTGCGAGCTGGCCTGGCTGGGCGGCGACACCGCCACCGCCGGCGTCGTCCTCGAGGTCGCCGATGGCCGGATCTCCTCGGTTGCCACGGGCGTCGAGACGCCGCCCGCCGGGTCCACCCGCCTCGATGGCCTCACCCTCCCGGGCCTCGCCAACGCCCACAGCCACGCCTTCCACCGGGCCCTGCGCGGCCGCACCCAGGCCGGTAGCGGCTCGTTCTGGACCTGGCGCGACCAGATGTACGGCGTCGCCCAGCGGCTCGACCCCGACGCCTACTTCCGCCTCGCCCGGGCCACCTACGCCGAGATGGCCCTTGCTGGCATCACCGCCGTCGGCGAGTTCCACTACGTGCACCACCAGCCCGACGGCACCCCCTACGCCGACGCCAACGCCATGGGCGAGGCGCTCCTCGCTGCTGCCGCCGAAGCCGGCATCCGGATCACCCTGCTTGACACCTGCTACCTCCACGGCGGACTCGACGCCGATGGCCACCAGCCGCTCGGCGACCACCAGCGCCGCTTCGCCGACGGCAGCGCCGACGCC
>Ga0209089_10000395_pt1 | contig 40513 bp, 35 predicted proteins | sample ArcticOcean_MG_C_FD_187431 | JGI IMG/M metagenome (GOLD analysis project Ga0209089, IMG submission 187431) | Marine microbial communities from western Arctic Ocean - ArcticOcean_MG_CB2_150 (SPAdes) (version 2) | ecosystem: Environmental > Aquatic > Marine > Oceanic | place: Arctic Ocean: Canada...
ACTGTACGGTGCGTCAGGGTTGTCCATGAGGTCCGGTTCAGCGCAGGCGGTGGAGTCCGGCATAATGGCTGAGTCCGTCCTTCAGCAGGAGGCGACACTTGCAGGGTTGCCGAAGAAGCACCACTGGTGGAAGGACTCAAGGAGACACATGGAAAACAGGGATCCGGGTAGGCATTACCGAAGTAACGTAACAAGTAGTTCGAGGCTGGCATAATGGTAGTAGTAAACATTTCTGGTACTGGCCCACGTCCCCGTAAACTACAGGTCGATACGTCCAAACTAGAAGACCTACAAGAGGACCTTGCGGATCACGAGTCCACATGGAACGCTGTCATGGGTGCAACCAAACTAGCAACCGGACTGATAGAAGGTGCGAGCAATGAGAAACTAAAGAAGGTAGAAACCCGTGTGAAGGCTGGGTTGTCTGCTGTAAGCAACGCCGTCACTGACAGCGCAGTGGCCGCTGGTAGTGAAGCAGGTCTGGGCGATGGCACGTTTGCGGACGTTGTCTTCAAGGGCGAGGAGTTCCAAAAGCAACGGGACGCCTTGTTCGAGGGCGATTTCAAGTGGTATGAGGGTGCCGCAAAGAAAGCCACTGAGGCGGCGAAACTTTCCCTGAAAAACAGCACTAAGACTGAATGGGAAGCAACCGCAAAACTTGCCTTCGATAACGGACGGCTTGCACGTGGCATAAAAGTTGAGTTAGCAGACGACGATACCCGTTCCGACATTGTAGACAAACTGTGGGTAGGTATCGAAGGCTTCAAGGCTGACCTACAGACAGGGGCGGGCAAGGAACGTGCCGGGCCTATGCTGACTGAGACGATTGGCCGACACGTAACGGAAATGATAAGAAACCCATCGGAACTGGTCGAGGATCCAACCCAACTAGAGAGGCTCTTAGATCAGTGGAAAGCAAGCGGCGCACAAGACGCAGACGTAGACCTTGCGAGACGTGGTGCAGTACAAAACTTCATGATGCATGCTGCAACGCCCGCCGGGCAAGCGCAAATGACCGCCGTTCTTTCCGACCTAATCAACCCTTCAGACGTGCTAACTACGGAAAACTACGGGAAAGAACTAGAGGCCTTAGGGATACAGCCGGAAGCGTTGTCTAGCCTGAAGAACAGTGCTAATGGACAGTACATTGTAAATATGATCGACGGCGGTATGCCCATTGCCGAAGCCATGAACGCCTTGGAGTCCCATGATTACTTCCCTGGCGCTGCCGAACTAGCACCCTTCATTAACTTGCCGCAAGTGTCACTCGACACCCCTGCCGAGGCTCTTCTTGACGTGCTCGGTAAGTATAGCAGTGACGGCGTACTCTGGATCTCCAACACGGAGTGGTCAAGGGTCGGTCACTGGTTCTCTCTGCAAACAAATGCTGACGCTTGGAACAGGTTGAGCCAGAAGCCTACGATAATGACGGTATCTGAAGGTGGAGTAGCATCCTTATGGGGTGGCACTTCGGCAGGCGGCGGTGGTAGCAGCAGTGGTGGAAGTGCCCAGGCCGATCCTGCTTTCTCGTCAGGATACTACGGGACTGGAAGTAGATCAGATTACGATCCAGACGCTGTCCTTCACGGCGCCAATCTAAGGGCTGCACTAGGGGATGCTTTGGAGCCTCTTGGTATTGACTTAGGGAAACTTAATCCCGGCAGGAGACAACACCTACTCGATCAGGTCTTGAATGGTGGCCTGGGCTTCACGCTGGACTTATCCAAGAACATGGAGGAGACCTCAGCAGCGCTGGTACTCGGCATTGATCAGTCGGGACTCAGGGCTACCAAGGGCGGCGGTGGGTTCTACCTTGATCCATTGAACGTCAACGACCTTCCCCAAGAGGACCTACTTAAGATCTTTGGGGCACAAGCAGAGGACGGAGAAGTGTTCGCTGCTGTCACCACCGTGAATGGGCAGAAGACCTATGAGTTGCGTAGATCGGGCGGAGTCAGAGGAGAGTCTTCTATGCCCCTGTCGGTCCCGACTATAGGCCTTGAGAAGTTGTCCAAAATAAGGGAGCAACGACCAGCCAAAATGATGGAGCAACGACCAGCCGATGAGGGCCACTCTGGTGAGAGTTACCGGGCGATTAAAGCACATATTGGTGCAGTAGAACGCCTAGTCCAACCACCCACACCAGTGGATCCAGACGCACCAGCACCCACCGTCACACCAGTGGATAAGGCAGCAGACCTAGAGTTGCAAGAGGGCATAGAACAAGGCAAGGCCATGTTCTTCACAGATATGGCAGACATTGGGTTTGCTAGTTCGTACATGGCGTACGGTGCGTACAAGTGGAACAAGGCGGCGGAGAATGTAGCGACGAGAATGCTTGGCCCTAAGGGGAAGTTCATGGAACAAGCCGGGATGTCATTCCAAAGCCAACCACCCAAGGGCTTGAGGGGTGCTGACGGAAGGTTCGTAACTAGTTACAGCGGGCGTTCACAGAAACTGCTTGATAACATCTATAAGGTACTTGATGTGCCAATGGGTGAGCGGATAAAGATCGACGAGTACTTATCTCAGCCATCAAAACAAAAGAAGCGGTTCGAGAAGGAACTGAAACGATTGCACAAGAAGTACGGCGAGGAGGTGATCCGCAAGGCCATTAAGAAAGAGGCGTGGGATAAGGGTGCCAAGGTTGCGGCCAGCAGGCTCGGACGTAACTTAAAGAAGTTGACTGGTGGGGCAGCGGGTTTGGTCCTGCTTGCCGGTGACTTGTTGGCGTTCGGATTGTCTGACGAGGAGTCTTACGAGGCACAGGACGAGATATTTGCGCCCTTTGAGGAGGGGTTTGACAAGATCAACCCATACGGCATATTTGACCTGGGAGCGTCATTCGACTACACCCCTGCACCGGATAATGCCGGGTACATAGGCACAGCACTCCACTATGTAGGCCAGTGGGGAGTGGGCATGCTTCGTCACATGTCAACAGGAGAGGGCGCTGCTGGTACGGTTAGGTCTGTATTCCGTAGCGCTACTAACATCCTTGGCGAGCGTGAAGTAGCATTTGGCTTCTCAGTATTCGAGGCGGCTAGTCAACAAGGCACAGCAGTCTTGAATGGTCTTGCTAATCTAAACCGTCCCGCTGACCACGAAGCCGCTTGGCAAGCAAGCGACAGCAACCTAGTAAATAGCCTTGGGCAAACAGCAGTGAGCATAGGCGTACTCCGTGACTACAACACATTGTTCTCTGCGTTCGACGGTGACTCACGAGGACGCTTCATGGATGCTATACGAGGGCCAGTAACCGAGATGCGTGGGCTTGAGAAACTTTCCAGGGTAGTGAAGTTGGACGACCCACAAGAGTCCATGATCCTAAGTGAACTTATACGAGGGTCAGGAGAGTTTGGCGGAGATTTCCATGAGAAATACATGGGATACAACAGTACGTTCATGGATACCGTTGATCCAGATGGCGATCACGCTGACGAGTTGCATAGGATGAAGGTCAATGGTGGAGTGTTCTGGAGTGACCGGGCAGGCACAGGCCACTTCAATCCCGAAGCAGGGCAACTTCTCGTGGGCAACGCTGACATGGGTGGTGTCATAGGCTTCCTGGAAGTTGTGAACAGAGATCAAGACAACCTACGATACACACGACAAGAGGTTATGGCTGCTAGGAAGTTCCTACTAGACCGGGACGAGATACCGCACGGCGCCCACCGCCTCATGAACACGGTACAGGACTTAATGGGGGACAAGCACCTTAGTAACCTTGATGCTGACGAAATACTTGGTGGCTGGCACGAGTTTAATCAACTACTACCTGGAGGTGACCCGCTTGAGTTTGCCGACGACTGGTACGATCACGCCCTAGCCTCTAATAAGAACATGCCGGAAGGTATGGTAGAGCAGTACGCTGACACAGTAAAGGACTACCTCGACTGGGCTAGGTCGAGCCCAAACATCAAGGAATCCCTACCGTCTATGGACCTGGAGGGGCTCAGTAATCGTCAGAAACTAACCATTGATCTCATGTCGTGGATCAGCATAGGTGCCCCCTCTGCCCATTCGGGAGAGCCACAAAGGAACAAGAAACTTTCGGACTTCTTCCCGACTACAGCGGAAGACCTAGTAACCGGGGCGAGTTTCCTTAGAGCAACGGGCATGTACATCAATACAGTGAGCGAGGCGTATGGGTATAGGTTTGAGTTGAACCACGATACCCCGGAGTTCTTGATCCACTTGAGGGACGAGGGCATAGTGCCAAAGAACCAGGCTGAGTGGTCAACTGAGTACGGACTATTCTCTTCACGTCTGCCCAGGACGGTACGCAGTAGGTCTGGTGATTATGGAAAGTCAACCCGTGAGTTCCTAGCGGGGAATCTGGGCATAGACACACGTGGCGTGGGGAGAATAGAGCACATAGACCCCTCCCTTACTGGGCCTGACGAACTTGGTAAGGTCCAAGAGAACAGGGTTAGACCGTACTCCAAGGAAGAAATGAAGGTCCTGACTGAAAAAGCACTCAGGTATGAACTCGCAATACTAGTCGATGACCCCACGATACTTGCGGATTTGAAGATCCCTTCACTGCCGTTCGCAACGAGAGGCATAGGGCACCGTACGAAAGTGGGCGGCCCTGATATCTGGATGCAAGACGAGCCGCAAGAGATGGGCATGGGTGCGTTCGCTAAGCCTGAACCAAAGAGTCGAGGACTTACCGGGGCAGAGGTAGTTGACGCACTCAGTGGAAGAAACGATATCCCTAACTGGGATAAGCACATGTCTGCACCACTGAATCCGGAGCAAATCCTTGGGGACATTGCACAGAAGCAGTTTGACGTAAACGAGCAGATGGAACGGTATCGTATACGACGAGACCAAGGCGAGGTTAGCCACCAATGGTGGTACCTCAAGAATGAAAGGCTGAAGCGTCAGTACGGGAGGCTGGAGAAGATGGTCCGTATGGTCCAGGTACATGGGCTATACTTAGAGCAGGTAGATAGAATGCCGTCCAGAGGGATATACAATGCCTCATGGGAGCACCATGCCAAGACGGTTGAGAAGATATTAAGGGAGATCAGTGACTGATGGAATAGAACAGCCGGGCATCTATAGCAGACGTCCAGGCTACGCTATACCTCCAGGTGAACGACTAGACATGATCGACGCCGCCAAGGATGGGCCGTCGTTCTTCTCCACCTTTGCTGCACACAACCGTGAGTACCTTGGCGTAGGTGGCGTAGTGTCACGAGCCTATACCAACCCTGACTTGCTTCTCACGGGAAACGAGCCAGTGGTTACTGGTGTATACGAGTGGGGCAGGGACTTCCTGTCACACATGACTGCGGGCACTGATCAGCACGTTGCTGAAGGTATCAAAACGTACCTGGACGACTGGGCTGAGGAGGGCTTACAGACATTACGCACTGACGTTATGGGGTACACGCCTACTGAAGGTGACTACACCGGGACGCTACCAAGGTTCTCAGACGACGAGCGAGCAGAAAGATTCATTGAACGCCTGAACGGAGAACTCACAGTAGAGGGTCGTGCTGCCCTTATCCGTATGTACGAGCAGAGCCAAGCGGACCGGGAAACATTGCATGAGTCCGGCATAGGGTGGCAGTTACTTGCTGGCTTATCGAGTGCCGCCTGGGACGAACAGATATACGCAGACTTCTTCATAACAAGGGGCGTACTCACCCGAGCCCGTGCTGCTGATGGTGCCAGCAAACTCTACACGATACTTGCAGCATCCTTTGCCGCCACTGCTGGTGCTGGTGCGACCTCCGCTGTGCGAGAGGCGATACTGTACCGTGGGATTGGCACCAGGACACCTAAGGAAGTCTACAACAACATCATATTCGAGACAGCCTTCGGCGCTATCTTGAGTGGTGCCGCTGCAACAATGTCCGTTGGCTACAAGAGTGCTGTTCGTCGTCGCTTCGGTGAAGATACAGTGCCAGAGGCGTTAGACAGTGCTCGCTCAGTAATGCTAGACAACATAAAATCCCGTCCAGCATTGCAAGGTAAGGTAGAGTCGCTGATCGAATCCCTTCGTGCGGGTAGGAACCTGGACGAAGACCTTGTTGGTGACGACGCATGGAACCAGATACTTGATGGCGTGAACAAGAACGTCGTTGAGTTGGTGGGCCTTAGGCGTGGGTCATGGGGCAACTTCTTCTTCAATAAGTTCTTCTTCTTCACCCCTAACATGCGTATGGCTATCAGCAAGAGTAAGGAAGCGAATCGTATCATCGACGTGTTCACCGACACTGCCCTTGTTAAGGAAGGCAGCGCACACGGCACAAGTCTTGAGAGATTGAAGGCCATGGTGGAACTGCACGCAGTTGGTATCCGTAGGTCGCAGCGGGCAATCTATGACAAAGCCAAGGATGAGGGTGCGAACTTCAGGCGTGACCTGCCTGTCATTGACTCAGGGTACGACCACTTCGACATAGCGGTGGAGATGGCATACCGGAGACTAGACAACAACTTCAACCCCAACCTGACGATCATGGGTGCGGACGGTAGTGGTTTCCAGCCATTCAAGACGAGCGACGGGAAGCAACTTAACCACGCTGCGGTAAAGGCTATCAAAGAAGCACGTAAGATGTTCGGCGAAGAGCAAGGGTTGTTCGACGACATGGTTGTACTCGCTGGCATGATGACACGCAAGGAGGTCACTGATCGTAAGTTGTTCTACGTGAAGACACATGGTGAGAACTTCGTTCACCGTATCATTGACCGACAGGCGGTAGGCCAGAACCGTGGAGAGTTCCTGAAGTTACTCAAGGAGGGGTGGGAGGACCTCGCTAGCAAGCAACGACCTGAACTAGAGGAGTCACTCGGACGCCTACAGAAGGCAAAGTCCGAAGCCATTGAACACTTACGTGGATCGGAGGAGGGACTTAATGATCTGGTGGAGGCTAAGGAGGAACTCCGTGCCGCTCGTAGGAGAATCCGTGAGATCGACAGGCAGATAAAAGAACAGAGAGACCTGGAGAGTAGTTCGTATGCTTCCTCTGACCTGCCCACTCATAAGGAGTCCGAGCGCAGCATGAGGGGCCTCTTCGGTGGATCGTACCGCTCGGCCAGGACAGTCAAGAATGATATCGGTGGCACTGTGGTTGTGGTGCGTAGGGGCGGGGACATCCACCCTGAGGTGCTTGGCACTGAGGGACTTGAGGATGGTTGGCACCTGTACTACATGCAAAAGGGGACAGAGACCACCGGGCGTGACTTGAAGGACACAGGTGTTAAGTACACTAAGAGTTTCCGAACCCTGAAGGAAGCAAAGGAGGTGATGTCTGACATAAGTGAGTTTGGCGACGAAGCGGTAAGCCGATTCGCTGACACATTTATGATCCAACCCGGCGACTTGGCCTCTATGGTTGTACGTGAGAGCAGGATCGACAGACTTGCTGCGGTTGCTGCTGGTACATCCAATATGCCCGGCCTGGAGTCGAAGAAGAGTTCAGAGCAAGAGTTCATTGACGAAATGTTGCTGCTCATAGGTGACTCCGACGCAGAGTCAAGCATAAAGTCACGCAAACAGTTTATCCATGAGGCCGACGAGGCTATCGCTGGCAAGCAGGGAGAGATAGACAACCTAGTGTGGGACGAGGACAAGGCCGAGGCTGTGTGGAAGGGATGGGCAACACCGTCAGAAGGAGACGTGCTTTCCCTGGTTCATACCGACCCAACAATGCAACGCTCCCTGCTCATAGCGGACAAGTACGTCGAGAGGTTCCTTCGTATATCCTCAGACGCACAGAGGCATAACTTCTACCAGGGGCTTGGCTTAAAGGTAGTTGCCTTCCATCGCCTTGCTCACGGGGACACGATCCAGTTCCAGAGGGAAACAAACCAGTTAATGGAGGAGGCCCACCGTATAGAGAGGTCGCTCCGTGAGACAGCCGACGACATGGCTGACGAGGAGATCGTAGCCAAGCACCTACGTGTCATAGAGATCGAAGACGAACTGGCCATACTAACCGAGACCCAACGTCTACGCATGGACGTACGCATGAATAGTTCTTATGGTAAAGAAGAACTACAAGTGATGCTGTCCAAGGTTACAAAGGTGACGGACGCATTACGCTCGGCACGAAAGGCTGTACGAAAGTTCGGTAGCGACGACGACGTGGACGCATTGTCTGCGACATACGACAAGGCATACAAGGCGTACACGAAACTTAGCAAGAAGATTTCCAAGGGTGAGGTGCCCGGTTCAGTTGAGCCTGAGGGCAAGATCCGATCCGACCGCATACTGGAATGGTCAAGCAGCGAGCCGCCCTCCTCAACGATCCTCTCTGCCGTATCATCCAACAGGAGTATACACGCAGAGGTCATTGCTTGGCGCATGTCTAGAATAACTGACCGTGTAATCGAAGAGCGTACACACGCATGGCAAACGAGTATCAGCCAACTACCACACAAGTCGGTACTACTACGAGAGTACATCGAGAACATCAAGGCTAACCCAAGCCAGGCTGCCAAGCACGGCAAGGTAAAGGACCAGGCTATCTCGGACCTGGACATAGTCCACCAGCGTATCTTCAATACATGGCAGCGGGTACCAGAGAACAGGCTATGGTCCGCTTCGGTCAACCTCGTACGTAACTACAACTTCGCCACCAACATGGGAGGCGTGACATTCTCTAGCCTACCCGACATTGCCATGGGTCTGTTCGTTGCTGGCCCAGGCCCATTCCTTGCTGCCACCTACAAGTACGGCTTGTACAAGTTAAAGAGGATGATCACTAGCCTTCCACCAGAAGAGAGGTATTGGGTTCAAGACCTAATCTATGCTCAAGAGTTGGTCGGCACGAACATGCAGGGAAGGGCTGGCTCAATCGCAAGTGTCAAGGCTGAGATGGCAGGGAAGAGATCCTACTCAGCGACGGATAGGCTAGAGCAGACAAGTGAAGCAGTCGCCAACGCAACCACCAACCTTATCCTACTCAACAGGTGGAACGGTTTCTGGAAGTCAGTCAACTCTCTTGCATCGGCCAGCCGTATATCACGTATCGCAGATGAGGTAGCAAGGGGTAAGAGCATTGATAGGTTCTGGGCCAACCGCCGGGGTGACAAGAGGTTCATTGACCACATGCGCCTGAACGAAAGGGACCTGCTTGACATAGCCAAACTGAATAAGAAGTTCGGTAGTGTTTACGAGAACGACATGGGAGGCAAGTTCTACCAAACAAAGGCGGAAGACTGGTCGGAAACTGTTGGTGTGTCACGGCGAAGGGCTATGGAACTGCGTGCCAGGGTGACCGCCTCCGTAACTACAGCGGGAGAAATGGGTATCATTACACCTGGAGCAGGCAACGTGCCCGGCATGGCAGACAGAACTATATTCGCACGTGTAATGCTACAGTTCAAGAAGTTCTTCATTGTAGCAACCGAGCAGTTACTCATACCACTTGCGCAAAGGATGGGCTCGTTCGACCTAACTGCTTACGGGACAGCAGCAGGTCTCATGGTGGCGGGCACCATGGTCACGGCAGGTAAAGACGCCATGCGTGGGCGTGAAACCTTTCCGCATATCTCGGGTACGGGCGGGAGAGCAAGGGGAAGCACTAAAGAACAGTACTACGCAAACGTGGCCAAACTTGCCATGAACGCAGTAGACAGAAGCGGAGCCATGGCCATACTCAGCGAGCCATGGGGCATGCTAGAGAGCACCACGTACCCGCCTAGCGACATCATTACCCAGCAACTACTAGGATCCAACACGGGTGGTGGGCTGAGCAGGTCGCAGCAGAAGGGGTGGGTCGAGCAAATGATGGGGCCTACTGTTGGCAAGTTGCACGAGGCTTGGTGGATGGGCAACGAGGCGCTGCAAATGCTAGTCGGCAGTAAGCCCCTAGACGCCAAGCATTTGAGTAGAGGTAGGCGTTTCGTACCGTGGCAAAACGTGTTACCATTCACCCTCCTAGTGGACACTGGGCTATCCATGGGTGACGCCTATGAGGCTCATAGTACAAGGTCACCTTGGCAGAAGAACTGGACGCCAGCCGACTTCTACTGGAAGAAGTTCAAGTTCATAGAGCACCGACTTGCACCCCTGTTAATGGACGTAGACTTCACAAGGTACACACCCAAGACTAGCATAATGGAGTAGGCAATGGAAGACATACTAAAGGAACTTATCTTGCAGGCGCCTTGGGGCGTGGCTATACTGGTAGTAGTCATGTCGTTCCTCAGGTATCTCTCCAAGTATAACGAGGCAATGACCAGTGCCATGAGGGAGAATAGCCAGGTAATATGCAAGTTGGCCAACGCCTTGGCTAGGCTAGAAGAACGTGTAGAATCCATGCAACAAGAACTAAGGAGTAAGAGATGAAGTTAGATAAAGAGTTAGTGTCGATTGGTTTCGGGTGGCTTGTGATCGTAGTCGCAGTGTTGATCGTATTCACTGCTGGCTGTGAAGTCGTAAGAGAAGTGGTGCTCGATCCGGCGGGTACTCCCACTGGCGTTGAGCGGGTTGTGGTTGAGGGACCGGGTGGTGACATGGTGGCAGTCACTCACGAAGTTATCGAACGGCTCGCCCCTCTGCTACCGGAGCCTTGGAACACAATCTTGACAGCGCTGGCCGCAGGTTTCACCGCCGTGTTCGGATCCTGGGTGTTTAGGTCTAAGAAGGACAAGAAGGATACCCTTTACAGAGAGAAGAAGTAATGTCTATTGTAGGCAAGGCTCTGCGGTCCCTCATGAAGGTGGCCCCTGCTGGTGGTCGTACCCGTACGTCCAGGAAACTACGTGGCATTGCTGCTGTTAGGAAGGATAAACTCAAGAAGTTTAAATCCCTGCGCAATGAAATGGACGAGGTGGTGGGGGCTAACCCGTCTCAGGGGTTCAAGGATATGCGAGCCCAACTGGACGTGGCGATAAAGGATAGAAGCCCCTCGATTGCCAGCCTCAAGCGGAGGTTTGCTACGAAGAAGTACAGGAAGGGGCCACCGGGTCGGAGTCTACACATGATAAAACTAGAAGACGCACAAGGATCGTTGCACACATTGCCTCCTGGATGGGGGCGAGCGGAGCGGCTTGATAGGCGTGCGTCAGAGGCCCAGCGTAACGTTCGTATCGGAATGAACAAGGCCCGCAAAGAATACAACAATCACAAGGACTTCATCAGCCAGTACGACCACTTCGGAGGTCCAGGTAAGGTCACACTATCCGAAGCCATGCAACCGTTAGAGATCGGAGAGATGCTACTGCCTGAACAAGCACTCATGAGGTATGGACGGGAACTCTTTAGTATCAAGCACAACATGGGCGTTGAGATGCAAGTCTTCAAGCAACTGACTGACGGGTTCGGTACGCTGTTCGATGCGGGTACGAAGAGGGGCGGGATCGACCCGGCGCCTGCACGTATGGCACATAGACTCCAGCGCATGAAGAGGCGAGCAGTGAAGAAGAAGGTTAAACAGGCTGCCTTCGTAGGTGCTGGCGCATACGCAGCAACAAGAGAGAAGCACTAATGTCTATCATACGCAAGGCACTAAGAGGGCTTGGCATGGGTCTGGGCAGGAGTAGGGCCTCAAAGAAACTACGTGCAGTTCGCCGTGGTGCCACCTCTAAGCCCAGCCTCAAGAGCAAGTACGGTGCGAAGACACCTCGTACCTCCAAGGATATAGGCTGGACACCTAGTTCCTCCAAGGATATAGGTGTGAGACACCACAGAGGCACAAGCGTGACCTATGACCCCGACCTTCTTTCCATGAACCTTATAGCCAACGACTTCCCCGTCTCACAGATGGGCCGGGCTGCTAAAGGGCTGCCGATGCACACCCAGTCAACTATTGAGGAAGATTTCGGACGTGCGCTGGCGAAGTTGGTTGGGCGGCCTATTCCCAAGAGATCCCCTCGGGGCATCGGAGACTATGTGGAAGGAAACGTTAAGGAATGGCTCGACAAGGCAGGGATACAGCACCCAGTTCACGAGAGGACTTGGGAAACATTCGCTGGGGCAGCGCATGATCAGTCGGTTTCACTACGCAAGTTCTTCAATGAGTCAGCGAGGATTACTGGACAATCGAAACCCGACAGTCAAGTCGTAACAGATATGATAGAGGGGCTAGCCAGGAGCCATGGTAGAATGTCGGGCCCTCGTGATGCACTACAGAACCCGTTCGAGGGCATGCAGAATATAGTACACCGTGCATTAGAGAAACAGAAGCGACCCGAGTTGCGAGTCTCTGCCATGAATAAGTACCACGGACCGTCGTTTGATGCGCCGAGCATGCCGGGACCCAGGGGTCACCTCAATACCCCCGCACCTAGTCTTAAGTTAGATACTGAGTTCAATAAGGCAATGATCCCCCATGGAGGGACGCCCTCCGAAGTAACGCTGAAACAGTTTGGTAAGCCCTTAATGAGATGGTCCAGCCGACCGATGCAGTTGTCCGAAAGGCTACGTAGTTTCAAGAAGCAGAAGGCTAAGACACGTGCGAAGAAGGCTGCACAAATTGGCATGTATGCCGCAGCGGCGTACGGTACGGCTAGGTCTATCGGTTCGACACGTAAAGGCAGGGAGTAGTGCCTCAGCATAAGTGGAAGCCTTACAAGTGGTTGCCTGAGCGTAAGAAAGAGCCAGCCCACCGCAACATACTTGCGTCACTCCAGCACATAGAGAATGTCGGCAGGACCAAGGAACCAGCCTTTAAGGAGAAGGAACATAACAAGCCACCCTGGAACGTAATCATGTATGGCACACCCGAACAGGGCAGGCTTGAGAGAAAGGCAGCACTCCATGCCTTCACTGCAAACATGAGCCCACAAGACATATCCAAACTAGCACCCATGGTGGCGGCAGCGAGGGGCTACGAGGGAGGCGGACAGTACAACCCAGTCACCGGAGAAGGTGGGAGCCCAAGGCACGGTAATATCATGGGTGAACTGGACACAAGAGCAAAAGACGTCCCATTTAAGGGTTGGACGGATCCTGGTGCAAGCATGGCTAGCCTCTTGCAAGGGGCACTGATGAGGACACAGTTCGGGTGGGCGTCGAAGGCTACTCAGAATAGACTAAACGAAGCACGTGATGCAGGCCGACCTACTGGTGTTGCGGATATATTTCATGCGTTTGTTATACGCCGCACGCCTGCAAATGAGAGGGCTAGGGATACTGACCCGGGTGGTATCAATGTAAACGCATTGCCAGGGGGTGGCGCACGGCTGGCGGACATACTCAAGAAGCAGAAGGAGATCGACCGCTTCTGGAATAGCCAACCCAAGCCTAATAGTGGACAACTGCGGGGGATTCAGAGGTTTAGGGAGAAGGAACGACAGCGTGCCTTCGGTGCAAAGTAGGGAGAGGCCGATTGGTATTCAGCCCCTCCCTGTCCCTTATCTTCTGCGAGTCGTTGCGTGACTGAGCCTGTCGTTCCCTGACACAGCCCCACTCACCCCAGAAGCCTCGTTGCCATCGTCGTCCGTGTCAACAGACACACCGCACAGCCCCTGCACCAGCCACCGCCTTGCGTACGTGTGGAAGGAGGCAAACTGGTGGACACCTGTCTGCTTCGGGCAATGCACCGCAGATTCCCGGGTATCAGTGCCGTATGCCAGTACCGCTGTGATGTAGTGTCCGTCACGCTCACGCTTGTTACGCACGACAGTACTCGACGACCCGTCAGTGTGATTGATCTGCTCTTCCTCCACGTAGTCCATGTAAGAAGGTGACACCTCAGTGTGCAGTGATAGCCCATGCCTGGACAGCACCTTACGCACGCTCTTGAGCAATGCGCCAAGGCTTACGTACTTACTACTGAAGTGCGAGTTCTCCATGTCAGCAGTAGCATCAGCCAACTCACCCTGCGCCAAGGCCAGTGCCTCGGTTAGGTTCTCAGGCATTGCCACCTTTGCCTTCTGGGTTTGACTCTCTCTCTTCTGCGTCATAACTAATCCTCCATATCTCCAAGGGCCTCTCTCAGCCCGTCCTTTAATGTAGTCAATAACTTCTCCGTATCTGCAACTTCACGGAAACACCTGTCGAAGTCGTCGGTGACCTCCAACTGTGTTTCCCCTATGACAAGGTGAGTCTCCAATGACTCAGTCTCAATCTTACCGAACCAGTTGACATTCACCGTCACTGTCAGTTCAGCGTACTGCTTGCCAACACCGTTCACTATCTCTCGAAGCCTCGCCTCGTTGTCAAGATCCTTGAAGGCACGCAGTAGTTCCTCCCGGTATGGCAGTTGATCTTCACTGGAATCAAAGTCACGATCAATCACTTGGATCCTCCTTGATCTTAAGGGATCGGTAAGTAGCCTCGGGTACCTCCTTAGTGTATCCCTTGCGCTTGCTTTTGTGGTACCTCAACACCCCGCCGTCATAACTACCCACCTCTGCATCTCCAAGGCTCTCAAGCAACTTCATCTTCGCTTGCTTCAGCACCTTGGCAGACTCACGGTGGACCGCAGTTGCCGCTTGGTACTCAGCAACCAACTTGTCGTCTACTGCTACCACCTTGCCAGGCATACGCTTCATGCGCTGTATGGTACGTGGCGCTGGCACAGTATGGGCAGGCGGCACCCCAGCAAGGACGTTATCCTTCCAGAAGTCACCGCACTGCTCAACTAGCCTGCTGATTATGTCCTCGTCACGATCAACCACGTATAGTTTGAATGCTAGTACGTAGTCAGGCATAAGGCACGGCACCCACACACGCTCAAGGCCAGTGACAAACATCTGCCACTGCACCTGAGCAATGTAGTATATGGGTATCTGGTCAGTCCGCTCTTCACCCCAGCCATCGCACATACTGGTAGTCTTTGCTTCTATGCCTTCATTGCCTCCGATAATCAGTGCATCCATAGTGGAACTAGCCCACTTGTGATCCTTATGCACCCTGAACTGGTTGCGCTTGACCTTGACACCGAGCGATTGGGCTGCGAAATCTATTACAGAATCCTCAAGAAGTACGCCAGCCTGTATCGCCTTGTTCACTGTGTCCTTGGTGTCCTCAAACGCAGCGGTCTTGTCGTAGTACACGTCAGACGCTGTCTTCCACGGGCTTACACCTATGATTGCCGGGACGTCAGAGGCACCGATATATCTCTTGCGCCTTTTACGATGTGTTCCTGTTAATGACACGACTCTTACTCCTTCGGTTACGTATCTGAATCCGTGCAGTACCCAATGAGACAGGTTACAATGACACTAGACACTATGAGTGCTAGTGCCTGGAATATAACCTGCTCACTGGAGAACCACATCGCAAGGGGAAGAACGGTCACGCACAGGAACAACATTACTATTGCCCCTGAGAAATACAACTACGCCTCCTCGCTCTTCATTAGCCAACGACTGTAGTCCGATACGAGCGAGACAACCTCGTCCTCTAAGACCCAGTCGCCTTGACGAGTACCGAGGTCCACACTTGAGTCTTCGTTGTCCGATAGCAACAGCGCAGTTGAGTACCTGATCAGCCTGTCCAGTTGAGGCGAGCACTTGCCTGTCTCGTAGTTGGAGACGGTCAACTTGGACACCCCGCACAAATCAGCAGCCTTCTCCTGAGTGAGGCCGTGCTGCTTACGCAACTGTCGCAGAGGATTGAACTCACCGTGACGCTTCATCTTGATCACACGCTTGACTTCCTCAATGTCAAAGGTTCCGTCTTCGTCTGAGAGTTGGCTCAATATCCCGGCCAACTGACGAGACCTGTAGTCTAGCCCCTCCCTGGTATCCGAACCGCTCACCTTCGTGGCTTCAACGCTTTCCATAACTCATACTCCCTTATCAATCGCATAGGCTCCACGCCGTACAGCATGGACAACCTTGTTAGTTTGTCAGTGGAGCAGCGCAACTTACACCGCTCATAATCACTGACCGTCTGTAGTGACAGGCCCATTGCCCGCCCTACTTCTGCCAATGTCAGCCCCTTAAGTTTGCGGAACTCCCACAACGGAGACAATGATCTCCACGTGTCTGTGTTGTGCAAGGTAATACCTCCCCTCTTGCAACCCTAACAGGCTGACCCTACTCCCGTGTTAATGGCTAGTTATGTCATGCTATGTGGAATAGGAAGGGGGGGCAGGACCAACCATGACCCTTTTCCCCTGGTTAAACCAATAAACCCCAGGAAGTGATCACACTTGCTCGTGTCCTGCCCCCGTGGAAAGGAGAGTTTCAGTCAGACCGTCATGGTTGGTCCTGGCTAAGACTCACCCCCGCTAAGAATGTCCTCCAGTCTGCGCCCCAAATCTAGCAGCACTTCAGGGCTCACGTCCAGGTCCGGTATCGAATGGCTCAACATGACCACGTTAATACCAGCCTTCACTAGCACTATCCTTGCCACCTCTAGGGCCAGCAAGAGATCGTCGTCGTCAATCAGGTTGCGGATAGGTTCGGTCGGGTCACCGGGCAACGGATCGTCGCTAGGCATACCCGTCCATGTCCCGTCCTCGTGACGCTCAGGCATTGTATCCCACTCTCTGCACGAACTCCGTCAGGTTGTCGAACATGAACCGTGAGTTCTTGTCCCGTTTAGCCGGACGACCAAGTGGCTTCAAGCACACGAGGCTACTGCTAGGGTCAAGTCCCCTCGAATCATTCGTCGTGCCGTCAATCAGAGTGTATCCGATCTCACCCACTAGGTCAAGCGCCGGGTCGTCATGAATATCAGGGAACTCACGGAACACCGCAGCCACGTTGCCGACCTGCGTAGACAAGACATTCTTAGTCCACCTATCCCTACTCCCCGCACTGAACGTCAGTTTGTAGTTGGAAGGGAACGTACTCCCCTCAATGTACTGAACCATGCGGTGGTAGTCTTTCGTGTAATCAAAGAACTTCACTGTCGATAGGGTCCTGTTGAAGTATGCGATAGGGCTATACTCGTCACTGTACCAGTCAAGGTCGCTACCCCCGTTGAGCCTGACCCATAGGTCTAACTCTCCAGGCTTGTAGCGTACCCCGTCCTTGGTAAAGCCACGGTCAGCCTTACGCTTGACTTCCAGTACCTCACACACAAGGCTCTCGTAAAAGAACTCCTTGTCTGCTATGTACAAGAGCGTCTTCAACGCCTCGTAGATATGAAGGTCACGGTACTGCAACCTGCCTGCGTACTGTGCTAGGCATACAAACTTACAAGTACAGGCGTACTCGCAAGCGTTGAACGACCTGACCTTATCAAGCAGGCCCTTGCAGTCCACGCCAGTAGCAGAGGCAACAGCAGCAACTAGACGCTTCCCAAGTGAGGTTCCTAGTGGCTCGTGATCCCCGGCCTCCGAGAAGAACACCATACGATAGAGTGACCTCTCAGGTGACAGGTACATGACTGGTGTCAGCACGCCACCCTTCAAGGACTTCTCTACCTTGAGGCTAGTGCCTAAGAGATTCTGAAGAACGAATGGTCTCCCGCCTGCTTGACGGAAGACATTAGGTACTTCCACATACATGACTCTACTCCTTTCCAGAGTATTCTATTACTCCCGGTGGGGTGTCATGTTAGATAGCAGAGGGTTAGGCAGGGGCACACGCCAGGTATCAGCCGCATGATACCCCTGCCTATTAGATTACCCTAACTCTCCGTCTACGGTGTGCCCGTAGTTCTGTGTGTCCGACCCGAAGACCAACGGCACGTAATGGGACGCCCGACTGGCACCACACGACATCAGGTAACTGTTCTCAGTGTCAGAAGCCGCACGATCCTTCACCATATCCAGCGTCTCGACCAACCTCCGCACCCTATTCGGATTGGGCACGTAGCCCTTCGCCGTGGCACCAAGGTATGACGTCAAGCACTGGCGTAAACCATACGCAGTGTGTCCACCGTCCTCCGTTAGCGAAGTCATTCGGCTCTCGTATCCCACTCGCAGTGCCTCGGGGGCACCGTGCTGTTTCGCCCAGTCCGAGACAACTTGTACTGTCTTGCTCAGCGACTTACCTGAGCACCGAACCGGAGACGCACTGATCACGTCCAGGAACTTGCCGCTTCGGACCTTACCCGGCGCTGGCGGCAGTGCAGTGACACCGTATGCGTCTTCTGTCATGCTCGGACGAGTTCTCCCAGTGGTACGGTCCAGCATTGGCGTCTTCGTCATCCAGTGCTGCCTTGCGGACAGTAACCTCAGACTTGTTACCTCTCCGTGGAGCACGTAGTGCAATGCTCTCGCAAACTGTGACCGATCCAACATGATACCGTCGAGTCCCTCAATGCTGGTGTAGAACGCAGCCACTGTCGAGCGTATCTCTGCATTCGTAGGCATTTTCTTCCACAGGCTCGTCAAGTCGATCTGCCCACCCTTGTGAGTGACGGACCAGTTGAAGAGCGTGGTTGTGTCGAAGATCTCAAGGTTCAAACAAGATACCCTGAAGATCACAACCTGGGCGTGGGCTCGACCCGTACCGAAGTAGTTATCGGTGACAACAAGGCTGACCTTGTAAAGATCGCCACGGCGTGGTGCCTCCGGGAGTGACACCATGAGGTCAATCTTCATACTGACACTCACGGGCACCCTCTGATTAGCAACCTTACGCCATACGACCTTGCACTCAATGCTGCCCGGGTCGCCACCGTACTCTGACTGTAGAGCAGTCATGATCGGGCCGAACACCTCAACGGGGTCGAGCAACCTGTACCTTGTGGATACTGCTGCTGCTGACGCCGTCTCACCGTCCGGTGCCGTGTGCTTGATCAACCTTGAACCTGATTGGAGATACTCATTCCCTTCCATGTAATGAGCCGGGACAACCTCAAACGTGCCAACTCCGGCACCCTCCAGTGTGGACCTCAACTGATTGCTTATGCAATCCAACATGACTCTACTCCCTTCCAAGGAGTACCCAGCACAATGCTGAGTGTATACGCAAGAGTCGTAACAGAGGGTAGTGACGCACGAGTCCGTTGGGTCTTAGGTCCTCAGTTGACACCTTACAGATACGCTTATAAGTTGTGAAGGTATCGTATGGGTGCCTTGTCTCTGGTCCCTCTTGACCATGTCGCTCGTGCGTCACCGTCCCAGGTAGTGGCGGGCCGACCCCGCTAGGCTACATTATCACTCCATGCTCCCTCCTGTTCGGCTATTGCGTATACACTCAACTCCCTAAGTAAAAAGGTTGGGAGTCCTGACTACAGAGCAATGTATCAAGCAGCAGAAGGGTACCGAAGCACCCGTGTACTGAGAGTCCGATCACTGACTAAGCGAATCCGCCTAGTGTAAAGACCGTTGCTTAACAGGTAGCACTATTACCTGTCCCCGTGTGTGGGTTTCTCTGTTCAGACGAGCCTATGGCTCTTAATAGTAAGCGTGTCGGAGGCGTTGTGAGCCAGGGTGACGCCTTTCGACGATCCAGTTCTCACAACCTATCCATTCGCCTGACTATGTTCTAGCCAGGTAGGAGACCAGTGCGGTACCTCGGGCACTGTTGTTGTTGCTTCATTCGGAGTGCGGTTGCAGTCAAAGGTTTGGGGGCTTTCGCCCCCTCCCCTCAGTCGTCCCACTTCTCACGGCTCAGTTCCACCGCTGCCTCGTGGGCCTTCAGATCGTCACCGCTCAATCGGGCACCAGTACTGAGCCTGATACCGTCCACCGTCACCGAAGCAGCCTTGTGCTTGACTTCGGGTTTGCGACTGAGTACCTTGGTCCTAACCAAGTCGTCGGGTCGCAACGGGTGGAGATTGAGCGGGACTCCGACTTTGTCTGCACGCTCCGGTTTGTTCACCCGTGACACCATTCGTGCCATGAGGTTGGAACGGCTCCGGGTGCCGCTGGACAGTGTCGGGAACAGATCATCCAGATCTGACATACCGCACTCCTATCTATGGAGGACCATATCGTAGGCACCAGATGGGGTGCTCTATCGGTCTCTCACAAACTCCATTATCCATGTACAAACTATTTGCGCAAGTATTTTTCGAGTCATAAGTATAGGCCAGTACTGCACTTATGACTATTAACAAAAGTTTAACATAGATTTTGGGCATTCAAAGTGGCAGTACACCGTTATCGGAACTTTACGTATTGGAAAGTGTTCGATTTTACTACACTATTCTGTGCTTGTTATGGGTTTGTTAGCACAAATGGCGTTAGTTAATAACATACGACCGATAACGTTAGGGCCGATAATATGCCATCCACACTTGCTCCGGTATGTCAAGACAAATCCAGTTATTTTCAGGGCCGATAATATACAGGGCCGATAACGTGTTATGTTCCGATAATATGTCCATGTTCTGATAAGATGTGGGGGCCGATAATGTTTCAGGGCCGATAATGTCAGGGGGCCGATAAGATGGCGGGCCGATAAGATGCTTGGGCCGATAATATTGGGGCCGATAAGATGCTGGGCCGATAAGATAAGGGCCGATAATGTACGGGCCGATAAAGTTAGGGCCGATAATGTACGGGCCGATAAGATGCATACGTTATCGGCCCTGTCGAGGGCCGGTAATGTAGGGCCGATAATGTCAAGCGCTCGCAGGATCCAAGGGCCGATAAGATTCGGGGGTCAGCCCCCCCACCGCCCAGGCGCATGTGCTATATATGTACGCCATCCCTGGCTAGAGCGCATTTCCGTTTCCGGCATAGAACTCCGCAATGATAGGTGTTTGCTTTCCAACATAGGCGCCAGTAATGTTAAACTCTATATACTCCAGCGCCTCTTCCTCGGTCAGTCCGCCATGACGAAGTATGACGACCAGGACGGCTTTGTCATAGATTGCCAGGACGTCATGGAAGGAACCACCGATTCCGACGAGTGCTTCGTCCATTCCGTCGAGTGTAAGTGCCTCCGGGTTGGCTGTATGTAGCCGTTCCTTGATCTCTCTGCACGTGTTCGTCATGGTTCGTCCTGCTCTATCATGGGTTGGTCATGGGTTCGTCATGGGTCATCCTGGTTGTAAGTCTAGTAACCACAACAACTTAAGGTACAGCCATGACGAAGTATGACCCTTTTGGGGGTAAAGTAATATTAAGGGATGGGCTTAGACTCTCTCTGCTCTGTACGGTAACAAGTCTTTAGGGCTGAAACCGTCATGGTTCGTCCTGCCCCATAATGACGCACTCTAGTCCAGCCGATCCATGAGTCGCTTCCGCAGCCACAACCACTCCCGACGGTAGCACCCTGTCAGGAAACGGGCTGTGAGATCCGTGGCTCTCTTCCTATCCCCTGCAACGGTTACGGGTATCCCCATGCTCATGATCGAGCACAGAGTCCCCTTGACGTGGTTCGGGGTGACCTTGCGGGATCTCCAGCCTCCCATGTCGATCTGATCCCACGAACAGTCAATCATTAGCATGCGGTGCTTGAAGTGCTTGAGGCGGTGCATTTGATCCATGAACCGATCCCTCTGCGAACCCACACACTTGATCAGGTCGTCCAGGGACTTTCTCTCGACTGTCATGTCCGTCTCGAAGTTTCTTACGCTATAATCCCCTGTAACAAGTGCGTGCTTGATCGTAGGGTTCTTGAACTTGTATGGCTTCTGCTCACGGGTGTCAACGACGATAATGCAAGGTGGCGGTTCCTTTGGGATATGTATCAGTGGATCCTCCATGTGTTTTATTAGATCTACATTTGGCACGACTTCTCCTTCTGTAAGAAAAATGGAGTGCCTCAGAAGCCCACTGAGACACTCCTACGGAGAGTACATGATGATTAAACAAAACACTCTGGTCGTTGTCAAGTGGGTCGATATAGTAGGGGACGACTCCTGGACAACTCTCAAGGAAGCACGCCGTATAACCACCCACCCATTCGTGTCCATTGGTTGGGTCCTATCTCACACGAAGACGATGCTGGTGATCACCTCCTGCTATTCCCCAAAGGACGACACCGTGGGATCAGTGACCTCCATTCCGGCTGGTGCCGTGGAGAAGATCACGGAAATGAACAGGGTAATGAAGCCCGGTCCCCCGGATCCGACTAGTCCATCCAACTGATACGCTCCTCTTGTTTCTCTGTGATCCCGTGGAGGTACACGTCACCACCCCTCTTGCCCTTGTCGATCCTGCACCGATTGTCGCCCTCGCCGATCATACGACCGTGACTCAACCGTCCAAAGTTGTTAATGTTCAAGCCGGGCTTCTGACCCCTTCTCCTGCACCATTCAGTGAATGCCTCGTAGACCTGACTGATACGTACACGCCCAGTACTGAAGGGTTCGTACTTCTCATGGAGGAACACAGAGATCACGTCTTCACTATCCTTGTAGTCTTCCAGTGCTGCACGGCAGGCTTCAGGCTCCTCTAGCCCCTCTTGAAGGAATCCCTGAGTACCCTCGATTAGCCACGACATGATCTGGTCTCGCTCGTCATCCACCAACCTGCGCATAAGGCCCCGCTCTTGGGCATGCTCAGGGATAATGACCGGGAAGTGGATCAGGGCCATACGCCTCCATAGGCCGTGCGACATGTCGTTCACGGTAGGCAGGTAGTTCGACATGATGAGGAAACTGGTCACCGGACGGAAAGAGAAGTGTCTGCCATAAAGATGTCGTCCACTTATCAGAGCCTCACCCCCTGTGAGCATCTTGAACCGCTCGTCGTTTAACTGCGTGTTGCTGCCGAACTCGTGAACCAGACCCACTCGCTTCCCTTGGAGGCTGGCTACCTTTGTCTCGCCACCCTCGCCTCCTGTGAGCGTGCTCGCCGGAACTGGGAAGCAGTACTCGCCCAGGCACCCCTGAAGGATACCAGCCAGCACCGACTTCCCATTCGCTCCGTCTCCGAACATGATCAGGGCCTTGGAGTCGCCTACGTTACCCAGCAGGCATGACCCCAGTCTCTTTTGGAGGTAACGGATAACGTCCGCCTCCCCATTGAAGATCTCGTCGAGGAACTTCAGGAAGCCCTCTGGCTTGCCACAACCAGCAGTGTAGTTACTAGGGAGTATGTTAGTTACGTGGTCGTCACGGTTGTGCTCACCTTGGTGGTACTTCCCGTCCTCGGTAAAGGTCAGGGTGCAGTTCTGGAAGTTCACCTTCATTGGGTCGTTGTCGAAGTCCTCTGCGTTGATACGACACTCCCGTACGGTTGAGGAGAGCGCCAGGATATCCTTGATCTTTCGGTATGTAAGGCTTCGGGAGCATAGGCTACTGAGTCTTTCATGAGCACCACCAGCCTCCCCAGCCTGTAGTCGAAGCATGTTGATGTAAGCACCCACCATGTTCAATGCTTCGTTCTCGTCACGACCCCAGTACTTGCCGTTATAGAGGAGCCACCCCAGGCCCTCTTCGTACTTGAGGTTGTCTCCACGCTCACTGATAAAGGAGATCGCTATCTCCCTTTCAATCGCCTCGGGGAAACTCGGTTCTTGATCGGTAGCCCCGGTAGCGTTCTCCTGGTTACGTGCATGGGCGTAGGCAGAGGATACAGTTGTGCCGACCTCCTCCGGGCTGAGTGGTGGACGGCAATAGACCTCGTTCATTCCCCAGATAACATTGTATGCAGTGTCCCTGGTGACTCCAAGGTTTCTCTGCCTTACAGCCTCACGGAAGATAGCGTTGTTCCGCTCACCGCTGTTGACCACCAAGTCCTTGTCGGGGAATCTGTGTATGGGGTAGGTGTTGCCCCTGGAACACAACATGTGGGTTTCGTATCGTTCCGGTCTCTTCATGTTGACTGTACCAGGGATACGCATGATCCGGGCAGGCTCGGCGCATTGAGGGTCCCCAGACATAGACTTCGACAGTATCTGTAGCCTCTTCTTGAAGTCCCCACGCTCGTCCATGGTACGTAGTGGTGCGGGTTTGTCTAGGCACCAATAGCAGTGTGCGCCACCTCCGGTAGACACGACGACTGTCGGGGCGGGGTATCCCGCCAATCTAGCACGTTCGTCGAGGGTTTCTAGGGTTATTTCGGGGTCGTCTACGTCAACCCATAGTGCTCTGGAGTGGAGTAGGTTGCCCTGTCCCCCATTCCCTTCTGCGGATCTACGAACGGCTACACCGAATCCTGAGTTGGACAACTGCGTTTGAGCCCGCTCGACTTGTGTCCATAGTAGGTCGTCGTCACCGTAGGCTAGCATTGTGCTGAAGTTGCCTGTCGGGTTTGGGGCCCCGAACCCCCGTACGTTGATTATCTCACCTTCGTTGAATAGGGAATCTAATAGGTCGCTATGCATCGCCTATGAACCTTTCGTGTGGGAGCAGTTGTGCTACAAGTCCCCGTATGTGTAGTTTGGGGACCTGCAACTCGCCGAAGGGCTCGCTGGTGTGTGCCCTAAAAAGTTGTATCGTGACTGTGTCCTTGTCGATATGCACACGTGTGACAACGTCGTATAGAACGTCACCCATCATAGAACCCTTTCTAGAAGTTCCAGGAACCTACCCAGGGACTTCGACTTTGCGTGCCTCAGTGCGTGTCGCTTACAGTGGAACCTGTATCCTTCGTCATGGTGTGTGGGATACCAGCCTTTGCCGTCTTTACTGACAAGGGACGCCCTGGTATGGGAGATTGGGTTGTACCACTTCCTGCCGTACACCTTGTTCCCCTTGTTGGTATACCATTCAGCGAAGTCGGTCTCGTCACTGGTCCCGCATGCCGCCAACTCCATTTCACGAATGACTTTCCATCTGCGCTTCTGTAGGTTGTTGTTTGACAGGTGGCATATCGCAGCCTCTGAGGATATGAAGTCTGGCTCGGTGCGGAGTTTAACGAAGTGGTTAATGTAGTACATTAGTCTGGTTCGCCATTGTGGGGAGGTATCCCTGCCGTGGTCGAAGTGTCGGAGGTAAATCCATTCGAGGTCTTCTGACGACATAAGGGGTGGTACTATTTTACGGAAGTCCTCGATAGAGGGAAGGTTGAACCGGATCATGTGTGGGGTGACTGGGTAGTGTTCTCCTCTGCCGCACATCTGCTCGAATATGTGGTCTTCTATTTTCATTGAAGTCTTTCTAAGGTTTGGTGGCCACGCATCCACGGCGCAGCCACCGTCCTTATTCAGCGGGACTAGAAGGGTGTCTCCTGGGTTTCCGGGGCCCGAGTTTTCTTGGGAGCAGCCACGTATTCCTCAGATTCGGCCCACGCCTTGCACTTGACGAACTGGACATTGTTGCACTCGACAATGACAGCCTTCCGTGGTTCTCCGTCACGAGTCTTGTACTCGTCAATGCGGAGGGTTCCAGTGATAAGCACTGAGTCGCCTTTCACCAGATACTTCTCGCAGTTGTCGGCTCCCTTTCCGTAGACCGTTACGTCGAGGAAGTTGGTGTGCTTCCTGTCCGCTGAACCGAGGTTGTTGGCGATCCGGAACTCTGCTACTTTCGTTCCGTTCTTGGTGACGTCCGTCTCAGGGGAACCAACGAGGTTTCCTGAGATGGTAAGATTGTTGAACTGCATTGCAGTCCTCCTAACTAGGGGTACTAAACGGCGGGAGACCGTACCACGACCCTGACGTCCTTGTCAAACATTTTCTGAGAGTATTCATAAGTCGGTTCTGAACACCAACTTGGAGCCGACTAATCTTCTCGCCCCGTTGTCTGGCCTCTTATCGACGAACGCTTCGATCAGGAGAGCCAGGTCGTAGGTGCAGACAGGGCAGATGAAGTGGATCTCCGCCACGGCCTTGATAGCGGTGGGTGTGTGGTCGTATACTTCTCGGCAGCGGTCACACTTGAATGCCATGGTAGTTCCAAACGGAAGAGTTAATGTGTCCAATCCAGACCCGCCAAAGGTTAATCCAAATAGGCAGTCCGACTATGAAGACATGATGCTCCGTCTCGGAGTAAAGAACAAGTTGAAAGAGGCTGTAGAGTCTGGACACTCCTTCGAGGCGGCATGTGAACTGGTCGGAATACCTTATGAGTATGCGTTCTCGGCGAGCCAGACGGACGATGACTTTCGTGAGATATGGCAGTTATCGAGGGCGAATGGGTCTGTAGATACGCTTCCCTGCCCAAGCACTGTGTGGCGAGACGGCCATGAGGTCAAGGCGGAGTTCTTGAACATGTTGGTCGAAGTCGGACTGTTCAATAAACTGGTACACATGGCTGCTCTTGCGGAGCCCGGAACTGTGCAGGGTGACAAGGTGCTAATGTTTTTCGGCAGGAGCGTTCTACCTCAGGTTCTGCCAAAGAAGGATGAGGACGACAAGAGCGAAGTGCGGCTCAACCAAAAGTCCGACAAGGAACTGGTGGAAATGTTGAACTCCTTACAGAGGGGTAGGCTTAGCCTAGATGGAGAATGAAGACCTGCTTCACCTCATTAAGATAGAGGAGGAACTGCTCAAGAGAAGGGAGAAGGACCTACTAGGTTCTATCTCTGCGAACGATAGGCAGCGTGACTTCATAAACGCAGACAGCAAGGAGACCATGCTCACTGGTGCTAACCAGGCGGGCAAGTCTACGGCTCTCATGATGAAGTTCACCTACCACATGACGGGTCTGTATCCTTCATGGTATACGGGCGTGCGCTTCGACAAGCCGATCCAGGCTGCGCTAGGAGGAGAGACTGCGCAATCAACACGTGACTTGTTAGTCAACCGTCTCATTGGCCCACCAGAAGACAGGGGTGCTGGCTACTTCCCAAAGGGATCATTTGATCCAGAAAAGGACGTCACCCGCATGACTGGCGGTGTGGCTAATCAGATCGACTACTTCAGGGTCAAGCACTTTGACGCTGACGGTGACTTCGACGGATACAGCAAGGCCTATGTGTTTTCTTACTCTACGGGGTGGCGCAGACTCCAGGGCTACTCACTAGACTTGGTAGCGATTGACGAGGAACCTGAAATGATGGTCTACGAGGAACTGTCTGCACGTACGAATGCTACTGGTGGATACGTAGACATTGCAATGACTCCCCTGCGGGGTGAGACTGAACTGTACTTAGTGTTCGAGGCTGCCACGGGCGATATCAAGCGACTGATCAACTACGACATAACTAAGGCTACGCACATGGCTGTGGAGCAGCGTAACCACTTGTTGAAGAAGTATGAGAACAACCCATTCGCAGAGGCACGTCTGTACGGAAGGCCTGTCGCTAGTCAGGGGTTGATTTACAATGTGCCGCACGAGGTGATTACCACTGCGGACTTCCAGGTGGGCACCTACCACAAGCAGATCATAGGGATAGACCTTGCGCACACTACGGGTAAGTGGGCTGCTGTAAAGTTATCGAGCGACCCGAACTCTGGCATTACCTACGTGGTTCAGGACTTCAAGTCTGAAAGGATGTCCGTCGCTGATTTTGCTAGTCGTTTGATAGGGATGGGTGGACGTGAGATCCCTGTGGCGTGGCCCCATGACGCAATGAGGGAGACCTCGTCTGGTACAGTTGTATCACAACTGAGGAAGTTGGGTGTCAATGTTCTTCCGGAGGCTGCTCATATGATAGACCCCATGACGGGGACTAAGACTCGTGCCTTAATGAGCGTAATAGAGAAGGCCTTGGACATGATGAATCAGGGCAACCTTTTATTCATGTTACGTGGAACTAAGGAGATCCTGACAGAGATGCGGAGATATAGGCATAAAAGTGGGAAAATAGTTCCAAGGCAGGAAGATCATTGCATTGACTCCTTGCACAAGGCGGTTATGATGCTACACCTAGCGAAGCCAGGGAATGCGAGGGCGCAGATGCGATCCTTCAGGCTACCTGAGCAGGACTTCTTTGGAGGTTAGATTGACCGAAGTACAAGAACTGTTAGCCAGGTTGAGCACAATGAAGTCTAGTCGGGCGAACCACGAGAACGCTTGGCAGGACATATCGAACTATATGATGCCCTTTAGGGGCGACATAACAACCAAGAAGGCTAAGGGCTCGCAGAGGGTCCACCCGGTATTTGACTCTACTGCCATGATTGCCGCAGATCAGTTAGTCAACTTCATGAAGGGTTCATTGCTACCACCGTCGCAGGACTGGTTGAGGCTTGTTCCCCCATACGACTTCACGCACGACGACGTTGCCAAGAAGACTTTAGACATTACGGCTCAGCGAGTGCTCGCTCAACTGGCGGACAGTAACTTCTATAGCGAGGCTACGTCTGTGTTGAGGGATCTGATTGTTCTGGGCAACGGTACTCTAATGATCGAGGAGGACACGTTAAGTCCTAACTCCAACAACGGTATAACCTTCGAGTCCGTTCCTATAGGTCAGATGTGGTGGTCTCAGGGTAAGGGTGGTCGTGTCATAATGGTCGCCCGCAGGTACCAGATGCCTGCTATTGACGCAGCCCGTTTCTTCAAGGACCCAGGACCAGACGCATTGCAGAACCTTTCCCAGGGTAAGCAAATGGAACTTGTTGATTACTATCAGTTTGTGTTCGAGAACGAGAACCGGGTGTTTGGTGGCCTACCTGCAAAAACAACCAAGAAATATCGGAGTCTTTATGTCAGCGAGACGGGAGGCGGTCGTATACTTAAAGAGGAAGGCTATGACATTCCTCCATTCGTCGTGAGTAGGCTTCACCGTGTAGACGGCGAGGAGTACGGTCGTGGGCGTGGACACTTGGCCCGTGCGGACGCTAGAGGGCTAAGCGAACTAAGGAGACAAATACTTATTGCCGCAGGCAAGGATCTCAACCCGCCCCTAATGGTTGAAGACGACAGTATGGTTGACATGGACCTGACCAGCGGGGGTATGCTAGTAACACGACCACCCGTAAAGATATCCCCGAACTACCTCCGCAGTGGCGCTGACTACGCTGCTGCCGACAAGATCGCCAGAGACGACCGTGACCAGATCCGACAAGCGTTCCTCTCCGACGTTCTTGCTGAACCTGCCAGTCAGCCCCGTTCTGCTGAAGAGTCCAGGCAGCGGCAGGCTAGGAGCCTTCAGAGACTTGCGTCCGCCGCCGATATCATTAACGACGAGTTCCTTGGTCCAACAGTCCAGTCTGTGATTGGTATCATGGCGAGGAATGGTAAACTCCCCGAAGCGGAGGCTATGGCTTCTGCGGTAGGAGGCGAGGTTCAGGCGGTGGTGCGATTTGCTTCCCCCTTCTTCTCTGCACAGAAGCAGGAATCGGCTGGACGGGTTATGTCGTTCTTGGAGCGCAGGCTTGCATTGTTCCAGGCGACACAGGATCCTGCATATATCGAGGACATTGACCCGGACCGCTTACGCTCCTTTGATAGTAGGATGTCGGACGTTCCGGCGGAAATCTTTAGGAGTCAAGAGGAGATAGACGAGATCAGGCAGGCACGTGCTGAACGTTCTGCCCAAGAGCGTATGCAGCAAATGGAACAGGACTCACCGCAACAAGGGGGACAGGGTGGATAAGTTTGACGCTCTCATAGGCGCTCGCTCCGGCTTCAAGGGTCAGGAGTTAGTGGACTTCAATAAGGGTGCCAAGGAGGCTGCGGCCAAGGGTGCTTTGTCTGGCTCGGTGACAGCAAGTTATCTAGCGCCTCTACCATTGAATGTCGCATACAAGGCAACGAGAGTGGCGTTCCTTGGTTTAAAGAACTGGAAAGTGGCGAGAGGCGCCAAGGTGATTGGGGACGCAGCGGCGGCACAGAGCAGACTAAGCAACCCCAAAATGCACAAGGTTATTAGTGTTGCGGGAAAATCCTTAGCAAGGTTTGGGAAATTTATGGAACGAATGACTAAGGCTGGACGCAATGCAAATGGTCTCCCTAGAGGATCAGGTCCACCTAGAGATCTCCGCCATCGAGTAACCCAAATGGTAAGCGAAACAGCAACCAGACTCTTGACTGCTCCAAAGCCGTTCGCAATCTTTCGTCCAGGAACCACAGGCGGAAGAACTCTGCAATCGGCCACCCAGTTCCATAATAAGGCGAGGTGGGGGCAGAAAATGCCCACTGTACGAGTGATCCCTCAGGGCACCGATCAGGTCGGAATGCTGGTCGCCAGCATTATGGGTAAGTCAGATAACCATTTTAAAAGGACCAGGGCGGGGCTAGGTGTACTGGACAAACTATACTATGGGGCTGCCAGGAAAGTCGGGACGTCTGCTCCTGTTCTTTTCGGTAGGGTCCAGTTAATGCGAGAACACGTTTCCAATAACACGGCTATTGGTGAGATGAATAATAGAAGCCCTCGTCCCGTTTCCCGAGCGTATTCTACCCAGCCCCCGTGGTATGACAAGCATATCCCAAATCCAGGCTGGGGATGGAGAGAGAAGAATGTTACTAAATGAGGCATACCTTGCTGTATTTGATAACCCTGCTGGCGTGCGGGTTCTAAAGCACTTAGATTCCATGTTCGGCGCCAGGGACACGCTGGAGCCTGAAGAGTTGATAAACAAAAGCCATGAGTCTGAGGGGTCTTTGTCAAGAGTCCCTATAGACCCAGTTGCTATGGCTAAGAGGCAAGGATTGCGTTCTGCGTATTGGAAGATATGCGCCATGATAGAGAACGCTAGAAAAGAGAAGAGCAGTGGATAATAGCGAGGACCCGGTGGCCGAAGATAAGATCCTGGGCAAGTTTGATAACGTGGACTCTCTTGCTAGGAGTTACCAGGAGTTGCAGAGTCGTATGGGTAACTCTGTTCGTATCCCGAATAATGAATCGTCCTCTGAGGAGACAGCGGCGTTTTACCAGAAGATGGGAATGCCGGAATCTCCTGACGGTTACACAGTGGGTGAGGGTATGGAGGAGATGCTGGAGGGCTTCAAGCCCATGGCGCACTCTGCCAACCTAACGCAGCGACAGTTTGACCACTTTGCCAATGCACAGGGTGAGGCAGCAGCAGCGGCGGAAGAGTCACTGAAGGCTTCAGAGGGCCGACTGAAGGGTAAGTGGGGAGACAACTATGAGATGTCGCAGGGGGTAGCAGCGGGTGCGGTCGAAGCCCTTTCTGAACACAGTGAGACTCTAGGGGCGGTGCTGGCTGGGGTTGACCTCCGTGACGAGGGATCTCATGAGTTATTTACAACCATCGGGCAACTGCTCATGGATGGCAACGCACCAACACAAGGTCAAGGAGACAGCATGGCTGGAGAGACTGATGACATGGCTATTGCCATTCGTGTCCGGGAACTAATGAAGACGAAGGCGTTTTCTGACATACGGGACCCTGAGCACGAGAAGACTAAGGTTGAGTACTATGAGAAGATCACCCAGTTGGTGAACCGTGGCTATGAGGGAGTGTCTGACGCTCGCCTCAAGCCGAACCCGTTCAGGGGGGTGGGACTTGAGTAACATTAGTGTTGGAAAACCTAAAGAGGTACTTGACAAGGATAAGGACAAGAAGTAATCTAGCAATGCTCCATAACCTTCGGGCGGGGCTGGCACCAGGGAAGACTGGCGAGTAGGGTAAGCGTAGTTACCAAGGTAGGCCCATATGTTTGGACAACCTTCCGTAGCAAACTTAATACTTTGTTTGGAGGAAATGTCTAATGGCATACGTAGGATTTGGCACTGGTTCTTGGCCCGGCACCACAGGTGACGGCGTCGCTAACAGTGCATCTAATAACTACACACAGTTGTTCAAGACCGCTTATGCGGACATGATTCGACTGAAGGCGCAGACCTTACATTCTGCTTTGTCTGATACCTGCATGCCCGAGGTACTTCGTGGTGACCCCCTGATGCTTGACTCGTACAAGTCTGTAACCCTGACGACCCGTGACCGTGGTCAGCAGTACGGTGCCGACAGTACTGGCGGAGACAAGGCGTACAAGGAAACCGACAACGAGCGTAGAGAACTTCGTCCTGAGTTCCATGAGTTCGCTGAACTCTTTGATCCTCGTGACGAGCGTGCTCTCATGCGTGCGATCCAGCCTGACGGTGCTTATGTTGCCAACGTGGCAGCGGCGTTCAACCGCAAGAAGGACGAGGTTATCCTCAATGCCTTCAGGGGTCCCGTGACTGTCAATGGTACGGCTTTCGCAGACAGCACCACCGTTGCGTTGCATGCTTTCCGCAAGGACTGCGATCTCGCTTACGGTAGCACGACTGCGATTGCTGGCGGACTGGCAGCGGGTTCTTCTACCGACCTGCTTGGTGGACCCGCCGATGCGAGTGCTCCCGATGATAACTCAGCGTCTGGCGACAACATCGGCGGAACTATTGGTGCAGCCGCAGCCGCTGTCCTTGCAGCAGAGACTTACACTGGCGGAGTGTTACCCGCCTTCTCCCTTACACAGGAGTTTGGTTGTCAGCAGATCGTCGAGGGTGACATTCAGACCATCGGCAGTACTGGCACTGGTGCAGGAATCGTTGGTACTGATGCGGCACAAGGGCTTCACATCAAGAAGTTGTTGACTGCCCTCAATGTTCTTCAGACGAACGGTGCTTGGCAGGGACAGCGCATTTACGTTGTGCTTCACCCGGATCAGGTAAATGACTTGATGCACGAAGTCCAGTACACCAGTTCAGACTACAACGCACTTCAGCCGCTCATGTACGGGCAACCTGTTCCGTTCCTGGGTTGTGAGTTCCGTGTCTGCAATCAGATTCCGCAAGAGACTGTTCTCTCCGGCGTTGGTGCTTCGGCTCTCCAGGATCCAGCCTCAGCCAATAACGCATACGCAACTCTGTCCTTCGAGACGGCCACGAACGGTCGTTACGTTTGGATGTACACGGAGGATGCGAACATCTTCGGCATGGGTGACGAAATGACGGTTCGATTCGACGAGATCCCAGACCGTGGGTACTCCTTGCAGTGTTACCACGACTTCAGTCTTGGTGCCGTTCGCATGGACCCCAAGAAGATGGTTGCGATCCCCTGTCACAAGGGAACTGCCGCAGTAGCCATCGCCTAGTTTGATTGAGGGGACCCTCGTGACAGGTAAGACACATTACTGGTCGCAAAAGTGCTTGTCACTGATCGGTGGTGCATCGGTCACGGGGGTCACTACGACATGGATTGCTCTTCTCACTGCGAACCCAACTGGGGACGGTGAGGCTGCAACGGATTGCCCGGGTCTAACCAGGACCCAGGTATACACGAGTGGCTCCACTGCTCCGTACTGGTCGGCGGTGAAGTCAGAGGGTGACAAGAAGTTAATCGACAATGTAGGCACTGTGTCTTGGTTTGCCGGAACAGCCGAGAGTGGTTGGACGCAAGAGATCATTGTGGGCATAGGTATTTACGATGCTGCTACAGTTGGCAATCTGCTATACTGGGAAGCACTTGACGCAAACATAACAATAGCGCCATTGGAGGAGTTAGCCTTCGGTACTGGCGCAATAAAAGTGAGGGAAGACTAATATGGGACTAAGTAACTTAGGCGAGCAGGTTTCACTGAACAGACTGTTCTCTGCGGACCAAACCCCAACAGCAAGTACGGTACAGGAGGATATGGGTCCAATCGTGGCGTCCCCAAATACTGTAAAATACTTCATTCACTTGCATGCCGCCACGGCTACACCAGCGACCGCCCCAACCGAGTCCGACATGGGGACTACCTATACAGGGAGCGCCAACTCTCCTGGCGTGGTGTACGCAGCACAACAACTCACCTTCGATCCGTTGACTGAGGCTACTGGTACTGCCACTAACGTTATTTCCCTAACCAGCACCGTGACGTTCACGACTTCCGCCGCATCCGACTGGCCTGTTATCGCCTACTACTCGATCCATGCATGTGCAACGGCAGCAGCAGCGGCCACCGCCAATATGATCTTTTACGGCACCTTCGCCACTCCTGCTACTGTGGGCCTGGGAGATACTGTGCAGATCGTTTCCGGTGGTACTGGACTTGCCATAGCCGCAGAGTAGACCTCTTGTGGTTGCATAAGGAGGTCGAGGGGTGACTGCACATTTAGGATCCAGGGTATGTGACAGCAGTCGGGCAAACATATCAGGTGTGGGTCTCGATGCTGACTATACGCTAGTGTCGGGAGATGCTGGCCTGTTCATACTGGCATCCTCTGTAGAGGACGGTGGTTCCGAGTTCCGTGCAGGACAGTCGCACTCTCTCCAATGGAGGGTGCTTCCTAGCGGAACCTTCGCAACCTTAGCCTTGACGAACGCTACTGGCCCGCACCTTGACAACGCCACTGGAACCATAACCAACGGAACCAATGTGGCGACCGGGAACCGAAGAGGCACCCAGGCCGATGGACCTAATAGCGATGGGTTCGTTGCTAGTGGTAAAGAGTTCACAAGTTCGACCTCGCAAAACTACGGGGCTGAAGTCAAGGACGCACAGACTGAAGCCCAATGGGCGATAGACATGGGGAACTGCCCAGCCAGCACGGCCTATCAGTTCCAATCTTCATGGGGCTCAAAGAACGACGGAACCGCTACGTTCACCCTCATGACGGTTACAACTGCCGCTGCGGGTGGTACCACACATAGCCTTGCCCATACGACGGGTTCGATAGCGACCACTCATACTTCCTCCGTTACTGTTACATCCACACACAGCCTATCACACACGGCAGGCGCAATAACGACCAGCACTTCCGCCAGTTCAATAACCGCCGTTCAAACGCACGACCTTGTCCACACGGCAGGCTCGATAGACCTCACTCAAGACACTGCCGATATCACCTCCAAGACTATCCATAATCTTTCATCCACGGCCACCAACCGGTACCTAATGGCGGACCATCCGCTCCCTGCCGGGGGTTTCTACTCTCATATCACAATCACCTCGGGTGCTACCACACACAGCCTAGCGCACACGACGGGTTCAATAGCGCCCACTCACGACTCCACGGTGAAGTTGACACGCAGCCTTACGCATACGACGGATACGATAGCGACCACCCACGACTCCGCAGTGAAGTTGACACGCAGTCTTACGCATACGGCAGGCTCAATAGGAATCACTCAAGGCACCGCCGATATCACTGCCGACCAAACCCATGAACTAGCGCACACGGCAGGCTCGATAGACATCACGCAAGACACTGCTGATATCACTGCCGCCCGCATACACAGCCTTGCACACACGGCAGGTTCAATAGCGACCACTCATGACTCAACGTTGAAGTTGACACACAGTCTTACGCATACGGCAGGTTCGATAGCGCCTACCCACACTGCTGATATAACAGCAGTCCAAACGCACGACCTTGCACACACCGCTGACTCGATAGACCTCACTCAAGACACTGCTGCAATAACTGCCGACCAAACGCACGACTTGGTCCATACGGCCGACTCGATAGACCTCACTCAAGACACTGCCGATATCACCTCGACTGGTTCAACAATACGCAGCCTTGCCCACACTACGGGTTCAGTAGAGCCTACTCAGGATACTGCTGCACTCACGGTCACCAGTACGCATAACCTTGCACACACGGCTGGCACGATAACGCCCACCCACGACTCCACGTTGAAGTTGACACGAAGCCTAGTACACACGACGGACTCGATAGCGCCTACTCATGACTCAACGTTGAAGTTGACGCATAACCTTGCCGTCCGCTTTATATTCGGCGTACCATTCGACTCCGCCATAAGTATCGGCACAGTTCCGACCGCTGCACTCACGGTCACTAGCACGCACAACCTTGTCCATACTGTCGGCTCGATACGCATCACTCAAAACACTGCCGCTGCCCTTGTACTTACAATACACCGACTCGCACATACGGCGGGGTTGATAGCGCCTACTCAGACTGCCGCACTCACGGTCACTAGCACGCACAATCTTGCCCATACGGCTGGCACGATACAGGTCACTCAGGATACTGCTGCTCTCACGGTCACTAGCACTCACAACCTCTCGGCCACCGACTCAATCGAACTGACCCATGACGCTGCTGTGGTGTTGATTCACAGCCTTGTACATACGACGGATTCGCTCACGGTGACAGACGACAGTAGAGTTCAAGCGAAGGTGGTTATTAGCCTTCAGGGAACCGGGACAGTATCAGACCCCACTGACGTATCTCGTATAGAGTCGGCAACATACCTTATATCTGTTACCATAGACGGGGTTGGAGATCTAACCCATAACCTGTTGAAGAGGAGCGAGATAATGTCACTAGAGGAAATATGGAATACCGGGCTGACCCAACTAGGTGTTGGTACAGTGGATTCCGCAGTATCAGATCAGACGGCGCAGGCAATCCTATTGAGGAAGGTCTGGGACAACTTTAGAAAACAGTTCGTGAGCGACCACGCATGGAATGGCTGCAAGACTACCGCCGCCCTCACTGCCCTGGCGAACTCGGACTTCAAGGACACCACCCGGTGGGGGAACGTCTTCTCACTGCCGTCAGACTACCTCCGGGCGCTCACTGTGAATGGGCACCCGAATCAGGCTGGCAACGCAGAGCGGATCATGTGGGAGATCGAGATCGTATCTGACAGTTCAGGTGCCAAGTCTCGCTGTATCTGCACGAACCAGAGTACGGTCAAGTTGGAGTATGTCTTCGATCCAGGAGACGCTAACATAGGAACCTTCCTTGCTCCCGCCATGAAGCACGCACTGGGGCTGGCCTTTGCTGCCTTCGTTGCCCCGAACTTTGGCAAGAGTGCGAACGACATAACCCTGATTGAGCAGAAGGCACGAGAGGCCCTACTCAAGGCACGTGGTATTGACGGTCAAGAGTCCTCTGGGATCTTCTTCGGCCCGTCCGAACTGGTTGAGTCAAGATACAGGAGTAGTAGTTAATGGTATGGGTTCCCCAGACGAGTTTCAGGTATGGTGAGATCAGTCCACGAATGGACGGTCCCTCTGACCCAAAAATCTATGACGCCTCTTGCCGTAAGGTTGAGGGTGCTATCGTGTCGTCGAACGGAACCATTGAGAAACGAAAGGGAACCTCTTACCGTGGTGAAACTTCGTTCTCTACAACTGAGACGAACTTTACCTCTTCTGCCGTGAAGTTGATACCCTTCAAGTCTGGCACCGACACCTATGTCCTGGTCTTTGAGGTCATGTCTCAACCTAACTCAGCCTACCCATTCACTAACGCAGACGGGAACATTAACTTCCCCACGCTGACATGGGGTGTTATACGTGTGATCAAGGACGACGTTTTTTACACGTCGAATGGGTCTTCCACGTATACGGGTACACAGGTATGGGCGGAGCAATCTGTTTGCAACCTACCGTTTAGAACGCAGTCGCCTGCTAACTTGCATCATGACGTTATAGATACAGACTTCCGTCCACCGGGTTCTGACTTATCGTTTTCAAAGATGTTTGGATGGCACCATTTTACGGCCAAGCAACTACCAGAGGTTAACTACTTCCAGCATGACGACTCCCTGGTAATATGCCACCAAGCAAAGCCGCCAATGGAAGTGTTTGTAGATACTGATGGGTATCTAGATACACGACAATACCTCATGGAAACTAGGTCTCCAGAGGTTGATCGTCGGGGGCCTCGATTCTCAATGACGGCAACTCAAAAGGGCGCTACCGCCAACGAGGATTATACGGTAGATACGACAATGAACTGGTTTGAAGACGGAGACATAGGGGCCATATATCGACTAGGATCTTGTTTGTCCAAACAATCTACGGTGACGTCTGCAAGTCTTGAGAGTCAGGTGCCAACGTCACTTGGAGAACATTCTGACGACCGTGGTGGGTATTTCGCAATGGTTACCGAGGTAGTGAATAACAGACAAGCGATAATGACGTCCATCACTGATCTCAATGTCGGCGGACGTGAATATATCGCTTACATATCAGATCCAAGTGACTGGGACGGGCCGTGGGTGAGCGATAGAGCACTGCCCCCGACAAGTAATCCTTATAGTAGCCAGGCTCGCAACTATGGGCACACACTGCCGGGCCGAAGACTCATAAGGTACAACCATACCACCACAATAACCAGTGCCAACACAGGTACGTTTTTTGAAGACTGCGCTGCGTCTGAAATAACAATACAGCCGAACTACAACGCAGATTACGGCGGTAATGCAACGGGCCCAGGTACAACTATCGGCACAGACACAACGATTCAGCCTACTGACATTGGGTGTATCATTATGAATCGCCAAGACAACAGGAATGGCGTAACCCCTTCTTGGCTTTTCTCTGCCCCCGTCCTGGACGTGTCTTGTTTTGCATTGATCACAGGGACTTTTACAGTAGGAGCGGACGTACTGGGGTCTGGCCTACAGCAAACTATGTACAGGGCGCAAATACTTAATGGAGAGCAAGCGCCCACTTCGACCGCTCCAGGGTGGAGGCCAAGTGTAAGTGGATATCAGGACCCAAACACGGCGTTGTCTACTACCACCGCAGACAGCGCTCGTCTCCCAAGGATGGGTAATACTCAAAATGCAGACGGATCCGAAGTACGTGCCCCAATGGGCGGGCACCTCTACCGTTTAAGGAACAAACGGAAGTCTATGGAGGCAATACCCCCGATTGCGATACAAAGAGTATCCGCAGGGACGCCCCTATCGAACTCCCCCGACTTAACATATTATAAATCAATCGCAGCGGGAGAGACCGTGACTATCGTTGGTGGAGATATCCCAGCCGCACATAAAGTCTCTGAGTCCTCGACACCATTTGACTACTCCGTCCGAGGAGAGACTGAAGTCCTTCCAACGCCTCCCGTCTTTCCGCCCTTCGGATATTTGGATGCTGTACCAACCGCTGGTACCCTGCATGTTAATGGCGGCGTCTTCTCCCATGTGAGACACGACAACGCCTATGGCGTCGGTCCTCTGGTAGAAGACACATGGCTTGTAATAAAGCCACCCTCCTCCACGGCAATCACAGGTAAGTACGGTCTAGGATGGTCTGAAGCAGTCGGGTTCCCCAGTTGCGGTAGTAGCCACCAGGGGCGAGTGATCTTCGCTGGATTTGAACATCAAAAGAGAGTGGTTGTCGGTAGCGTGTTAGACGATCCTAGAGACTTCTCAATAGGAGGTGCCTCTTCCGACGGCTTCCACTTCCTAGTGAACGACTTGCGTGGCAGCAGGGTACGCTGGCTGTCCTCTGGTGTAGATCTGCTCATTGGGACGACCACAGGTGAGTTCTCCATTGGAGGCTCTCCACTCTCTGCTCTGTCAGTTGGAGTTGATCGACACTCAGCCTATGGGTCTGCCTCGATCAGGCCAGTGATCATTGGAAATCACCTGCTATTCGTGCAAAAGGATCGGAAGACGATACGTGCGTTGAAGTTCAACTTCGCTACTCAGAGATACCAAAGCACAAACGCCACGCAGAACCATGCACACTTGTTTAAGGACGTTGTGATTGAGGAAATGGTTGTTTGGGAAGGCGAAGAGGACCCGGTTCTCCTGTTGAGGCTATCCAACGGTGAGGTTCTATCGTCTCGTGTTAATGAGATCGAAGGATTCATTGGGTGGTCTCGAATGAAACTCCCACTTTGTTCCTCCATTTGCCAGTCACGCCACCCAATACCTTCGGGTGAGTCAACTTCGTACACTGCTGCCGACTCGTTCTATGTGGCCTACGACACCAGTAGTGCAAACAAGTACGCCCTGTCTAAGTACGACGATACCCTGTACCTCGACGAGGCAGAGATAGCCACGGTGACGGGGACGTTTGCTACTTCTAACTACGCAGCCACGCTTGGATCCACTCGTTTCAATGGGTTGGACGTGTCGGTTGTAGTGGACGGCATATATCGGGGTGAGCATACTGTCACTGGTAGCAGCGTTTCCCTGGTTAATATCACCAGCGCAGAGGCGACTTCAGTAATCGTTGGCAAGAAGATCAACATGGTCATGCATCCAAGAGTTCCTGAAGTCATATCGGGGACTCGTGTTACTTCCACCCTTGGAAGAATGAAGAACTATTCGTCGGTCGTAGTCAATGTCAATGGGAGCAAGGGCGTCAAGGTCAACGGATTGGAAATCGACGGCATACCGCTGGACCTAACTAGCAACCAAATCACTCCACACACGGAACACACAGGATGGTTGGAGTGCGTCGCTACGGGTCTGTACGGAATACAGCCGTTGCTTGAGATAAGTTCTGACAGGCCGTACCCAGTGGAGATATGCGGATATACTGTTGACATGAAGGTGGAGGGCTAATGTCCGAAGAGGGAGAATACGCCTTACAGGGAGCGCAGTCGGGGGCGGCTCTGGGTACCATGCTTTTACCCGGCATTGGAACAGCCGCAGGCTTTATCCTTGGCGGCATCTTTGGTGGACTATCGGGTGCCAAGGCACATGAGAAGAAGAGGGCGATTCGACGGGAAAATGACCGACTCAAATCAGTGCAACTCTTCAGTCATGCCTCTGACGAAGGTCGCCTGTCTAGATTCAAGGCGGCAAGCCAGAGAGCGTTGATCGGTGGGGCGGGGTTGTCCACGAGGTCTGGTTCAGCGTCGGCGGTGGAGTCCGACATAATGGCTGAGTCTGTCCTTCAGCAAGAATCCATACTTGCAGGTTTGCCAAAGTCATATCGTCGAAAGAACCCTAACTTCGCAACAAACGGTAGTTCGTTTATAAGGCTGGCATAATGGTAGTAGTAAACATTTCTGGTACTGGGCCACGTCCCCGTAAACTACAGGTCGATACGTCCAAACTAGAAGACCTACAAGAGGACCTTGCGGATCACGAGTCCACATGGAACTCTATCATGGGCGCAACCAAACTAGCAGCCGGTTTAATAGAGGGTGCGAGCAATGAGAAGATAAAAGAAGTTGAGACCCGTGTGAAGGCTGGGTTGTCTGCTGTAAGCAACGCCGTCACTGACAGCGCAGTGGCCGCTGGTAGTGAAGCAGGTCTGGGCGATGGCACGTTTGCGGACGTTGTCTTCAAGGGCGAGGAGTTC
>Ga0209089_10000399_pt1 | contig 40462 bp, 31 predicted proteins | sample ArcticOcean_MG_C_FD_187431 | JGI IMG/M metagenome (GOLD analysis project Ga0209089, IMG submission 187431) | Marine microbial communities from western Arctic Ocean - ArcticOcean_MG_CB2_150 (SPAdes) (version 2) | ecosystem: Environmental > Aquatic > Marine > Oceanic | place: Arctic Ocean: Canada...
GTTGCTGAACAAAATCTTGATTTAGAAAAGCATCCTAAATCAATACAACATCCGCTTATTAATTCCCTTTTCACTAAATTTGATGGTTCTCAATATCATTTAAAATCTAAATCTAATTAGAAAAAATTTGTAGCAATCCATAAGATCCCACCATTGATATAACAAAAATAATAGAATTCATATTGATTAAGGATAAAGAAGCAATTGCTGGGCCCGGACATAAACCAACTAAACCCCAACCAACACCAAATAATGAAGCTCCGATAACAATAGATTTATCGACTTCTTTTAAAGGGGTGATATAAAATTTCTCGCCAAAAAGCGGTTTAGTTTTTTCTTTCTGAAGATAAAAAACAGGAGAACTAATTAAAATAGCTCCAAGCATTACAAATATTAATGATGGATCCCAGTCATCAAAGATATTTAAAAAATCTAAAACTTTTTCAGGGTTCGTCATGGATGAAATGGTTAAACCTAAACCAAATATAATACCGCTAATAAGAGATACTAATTTTCTCATATAATTCTCATAACTAAAACCGTTAATGTACCTGTAGTTAAAAATACTAAGGTAGCAACAATTGATCGAATAGAAAATCTGCTTATCCCACAGATGCCATGTCCACTTGTGCAACCACTTCCGATCTTTGTTCCCATTCCAACAAAAATGCCTCCAAGAATAACAACAGGAATAGAAGTAGTTATAGTGAATGGTATTATCGATTTTGTTACGTTTTGATAAATAATTGGACCAAGAATGACACCAACAATAAATAAAATGTTGTCTAAACGATTATTTTTGGAAAAAAACAAATTGTCAACAATTCCGCTAATTCCAGCAATTCTTCCATTGCCAACTAAAAAGATAATTACAGCTAATCCAATTAACATTCCACCAACAAAAGCTGGAATAGGCGTAAAGTTAATTATGTTCATTTTAAAACTATTTTATTTTTTAACTCGTGGAATATTTCACTCATAATACTAACATTTTCATACTGCATGGCTATGGTCAACTAATATTACTTTTGATAGCATCTGAACATGAAAAAAACTTTAGGGATCTTGGTTATGGGTTTGTTTCTTTGCAGCAATAGTTTTGCTGCGATGTTAACCGTTACTACAGGAGGGACTATTGCGGCAGCTAGCGACATTGTTGATGATGCAGATATAGATAATCAAAGAGAAGCAATTCACAAAACAGCAGCTACTCAAAATAATACTGTCATAGGCATGCAGTATGAAAATGTTTTAAACCTTACAATAAAAAAATATTTAAATAAAAATTAATGATTTAAATAAATGAAAAAACTTTTAGGGTTCTGGATTCTGAGTTATAGGATTATGTGGGAGAACTTGTAATAGACTTGTATCTAGAGACATAAATATATATTTTCATTGAGTCCCCCATACAACTCTTGATAAGGTGTTACATAAACAATAATTAATGAGAGGGATGGGCGAATGGCGGAACTGGTAGACGCGTTGGACTCAAAATCCAATGGTAGCAATGCTGTGAGAGTTCGAGTCTCTCTTTGCCCACCAAAATAAAATGAATTTAAGTAAATTTAATAGCTTAATAGATTTATATTTTTATCAGGCTGCAAAACAAAATTCAAAAAGTGAATTTTTAGAATGGCTAAATCCAAAAAATAAAGTGAAATTTACGTGGAAAGAAACATCATCAAGTATTCATAAATTGGCAATAATAATAAAAGAAAACATAAAAGAAGGTGACAGGTGTCTTTTAGTTTCAGAAAATAGACCCGAATGGTTAATTTCTGATATTGCAATAATGTTAGCTAATGGAATTACAGTGCCTGCTTATATTACCTATACGGAAAAAGACTATAAATATTTAATAGAGGACTGCGAGCCTTCTATAATTGTAGTTTCTAACAATTTGATGCATGAAAAGTTAAAAAATATTATTGAAGAAAAATCATTTATAAAAAAAGTAATTACTTTTGATGAAATTCAAAAAACTGAAAATAAAAATAAATATTTAGATTTTAAATCTATAAATAAGAAGCATTTAAAAGAAAATGAAAAAATTAAAAATTTAACTATAAAAAGAAATTCACCAGCTTGCATAATATATACATCTGGCACAGGTGGTAATCCTAAAGGAGTTATACTCAGTCATGGTGGTATATTAAATAATTTAGAGGGGGCCTATGAAATTTTAAAACCATTAATCGATAAAAGGCCGGTTTTTCTAACTTGGCTTCCTTTGTCCCATTCCTATGAACATACAGTTCAATTTGCGCAGATTGCGGTTGGAGCAAAAGTTTTTTACGCAGAAAAAATAGAAAAACTTTTAGATAATATTTCAGAAGCCAAACCTACAATCATGACAGCCGTACCAAGATTTTATCAAAATCTTTATAATAAAATAAATATAAATATAAAGAAAGCCACAGGATTTAAGGCTAAATTAATTCAGCTTACAATTGAACTAGGTATAAAAAGCCTATTAAAACAAAAAATGAGCTCTTCAGAAAAAATTATTAATTTTCTTGTAAATCAATTAGTTAGAAAAAAAATTAAGAAACAATTTGGTGGACATTTAAAAGCTTTTGTATCTGGTGGAGGGGCCTTAGATAAAGAAATAGGTCAATTTTTAAATGCCATAGGGTTACCTACTTTACAAGGGTATGGTTTAACCGAAACTTCTCCAGTTGTAAGTTGTAACCCAATACACAAAATTAGAGTTGAAACAGTTGGTCCACCATTTAAAGGCAATGAAATAAAGATAGCTAAAGATGGCGAAATATTAGTTAGAGGTGAAAATGTAATGCTAGGATATTGGAATAAGAAACAAGAAACCGAAAAAGTATTAAAGGACGGCTGGTTATATACGGGAGATATAGGAGAAATAGATCCAGAAGATGGTTATTTAAAAATTACCGATCGAAAGAAAGATATAATAGTTAGTGCGGGTGGAGACAATATTTCACCAGCAAAAATTGAAAACCAGCTATCAAAATCTTCAGAAATAGAACAAGCTATGGTCTATGGAGATGGAAAAAATTATTTAGTTGCTCTTATTGTTCCAAGTCAAGAATTTATTAAACAAATAGAAAAAATAGAAAAAATAGTAAATAAAATTAATAATAACCTAACTTTAGTTGAAAAAATTAAAAAATTTCATTTAATTGAAGAAAGTTTTACAATTGAAAACGGTTTATTGACACCAACAATGAAAGTAAAAAGAAACAAAGTAATTTTAAAATATAAAAATATTTTAGAAAGTCTTTATAACAAATAGTAATTTTAATTGTTAAAAAACATTGTTATTACTTGTTTATTCGTTAATTGTAAAAAATAATAAATACATTTTAAAAAATTAATTTTTTTTAAAAAAATGTTAACAAGATTGTATTTGACATCAACGCAAATAATTATAAAGCTTAATTATAAAAACGAATCAGTAATGATTTGTTTTAATTAAATAAAAAAGGGAGCTTAAAATGGCTAAACGTAGAAAAAAAGCTAAAAAGAAAAAAGCTAAAAAAAAAAGAAGAAGATAATTTAGTTTTTTAAAAACTTGCGCCCTTGTATTATAAATAATTATAATACAAGGGCGTTTTTTTTATGTTGCTGTAATTTCCTTGTTTTCTTGATTTTCTAAATTCTCTTCTCGTTTTAAAGCTTTATCCATTTTTTTTTGAGCTTTATCACTTAATACCACTTCAAGTTCAGATTTTAACCTTTCATAAGCTTTTTCAAAAAGTTGTCTTTCGCTATATGATTGTTCTGCTATGGTGTCAGTTTTTTTATTTAAATCTCTTACTACCTCAGCCAATTCATAAAGTTTACCAGAGTTAATTTTTTGCTCATATTCTTGTGCTCTTCTACTCCACATAGTTCTTTTTATTCTTGGTTTACTTTTTAGAATAGTAACAGCTTTATTAATTTGGTTAATGCTAGACACAGGTCTTAGATGTGATTGTTGATTTAAAGGTATACTTAGTGTCAGCTTTTCTTTTTCTATTAACACATTATAAAAATGAATATCAATTTCTCCAATTTTTGCTTTGTTAATAGAAATTATTTTACCCACACCGTGTTTTGGATAAACAACATAATCTTTAATATTATAAATTCTTTTTTCCGTAGCTTGTTTTTTAATTTTTTTAATTTCAACTTTGTCTTCGTTTGATTTAAAGTGACTTTGCTTAACAAATTTCCTATTCGTTTGTTTTTCTACTTTTTCTACTTTTTCTACTTTTTCTACTTTTTTTATTTTTGTTAATTTTGTTATCTTTTCTAATTTTTTTAGCTTTTTTTTTCTTTTATTTTTTATTTTTTTCATATTTATTTTTAATCTCCTTTTCCCGGTTTTTCACTGAGGTATTTTAACTTATCTGTAATACTTCTCCATTTTTCTTGATCTTTAGGAACATCCTCTGGTCTTCTTTTTGTTATGTTTGGCCAAACGTTACTATATTTAGTATTTAGCTCAACCCATTTCTCTGATCCTTCTTCAGTATCAGGTTTAATAGCTTCCACGGGGCATTCTGGCTCACACACTCCGCAGTCGATACACTCTTCAGGCTTTATAGCTAAAAAGTTTTCTCCTTCATAAAAGCAATCTACAGGACAGACTTCTACACAATCCATTAATTTACATTTAATACATTCATCTTTTACAATATAAGTCATAATTTTTATAAAGAATTTTTAATCTTTTGTTTTATTTCTCCACTATCTTTATCAGAGACGTATAATAAGCCACAGATTCTCCGGATTAAATTTGATTCATAAACATCATTAGATCCGTCTGAATATACAATTTTCCAAAGTATTTCAATTATTTTTATTCTATATTCCATAGGATTTTTTTTAATTTCTTTAGTGAATTCTATAATTTGATTTGAGTCTTTTTCCTTTTCTTCTGCTTTTTTTATAAGTTCGTCAGCTTTACTCGGTTTTATTTGGCTTAAATTAATTATAGCTTTTTTTATGATTTGCTTTTCTTTATCGGTATAATTCTCATCAATTTTTGCAGCGTGTATTAAAAGAGCAATCAATAAAATATCGCTGCTATTGGTATCTTCTTTTTTTTCACTCTTAAAAAATTTATTAAACATCTATCGAAATTTCATTTCTGTTAGTTTATGAAATGGGCCTTTTTCTTTTGTTCCTCTGAAGTTTTTTATTTTTTTATTTTTAGTGTATTTTGGCTGATAAATAAAGGATAATTCTTTATCGTTCTTTATCACTTTTTGTTTATATTGCATTAATTTTAGCAATGTATAAAAATTTTCATTATTACATCCAACTAAATTTACCATATCTGATTCAACTTTAAATACTCCATCTTTTGTTTTTTCAATTATTTTAATGAAAAGTCTTTCAAGAATGTCTATCCTAATATAAAAATTTTCAAAGTTTTCAAAACCACATAATAATAAAAACCTTTTATCATAAATATTATCATTTTCTAAAAAATTTAACCCAAACTTAGGAATAAAATTCTTCTTATTGCTTTGAAAATATAAATTCCATAATTTTGTTCTAAGATTTACAGCATTAGGTTTAAGCATTTTAGGAAGAAATATATGGTACCTTCCAAGTTTAATTCCAGATTTTCTTAAATTTATTCTGCCCTCTTTAGGGATTTTTTTTATTATTTCATTAACCTCCTCCCTTTTTATTACTCCATTATTTTCAAACAATTGATATGATAATGCTCTAATATAACTATTTTTAAACTTTAATCGGCTCAAATTAACAAGATCAAAAAGCTCTTTTATAATTAGTTTTTTTAATTTTTCTTCAAGATTTATTTTTAATTTTTCTTTAGATTCTAAATCAATAGCTTCGTCAACCAAAAGTTCTAAATTTGGATTTAAATAGTTTTTACCTGTAGTAAGATAAGCAATTGGGTAATTATTCCAATATATTTTATGATCATCATTTATTTCAAAAAATTCATTTTTTATTATTCGAGATGCACGTCTCATTAATTCAGGCACTATAGCTTGTCTTGCTGCTTTTCTCAGGGATTTAATATCAGTTTTAAGAGACCCTGATTTAAGATCTAAATCCAATCTCATGCCTTTTAATAAACCTATATACTGACCGTCTATGATAACTTGATTTTCATTTTTAATTTCTGTTCCTAAAACAATATTTTGTTTTAAAGATCTTGATAAAACGCTTATTCTTTTATCAATAAAGCTTCTTGTAAGTTCTTCATGAAGTTTATCAGATAATTTGTCTTCTATCTGTTTAGTTCTTTCGATCCAAAAATCAGAGTTATTTGTCCATCCTTTTTTATTAGCAACATATGACCACGTTCTTACATTTGAAATTCTATTAGCTAAAGTATCTATATTGCCTTCATATTTATCTAAATGTTCTAGTTGAAATTTCATATAATCATTAGATACTTTTCCATTTTTTGATCTTAAAAAATCAAATACCTTTTTCACAACGTCTAAGTGGTTTCCATAATTTCTTTTAGAAAAATCTGGAATTTGACAGCACTCCCAAAGTGTTTGTATTTGATTTTTTTCATTGCTTATTTTTATTTCATTGTTTTTTTTGACTAAAAATTTTAATGTTTTTTCATCTTCACAATCATTAATTCTACTTAAAAATTTATTATTTGGTTTTTGATCCAATGAAAAAATTAATTTCTCTAAACTTTCAAATTCAAGTTCAGAATTTCTCCAACAAATTGTGTTTACGCTATTTAGTTGATGGTTTTCCAATTTTTCAATTTCATTTGCAGATAGGCTTTCGCATTCCCCTGTTATTCCGAAGCTTCCATCATTAACATGTCTTCCAGCCCTTCCTGCTATTTGTGAAATCTCACTTAAGTTTAATCGTCTTGTTTGTTTTCCATCAAACTTTTTTAAACTTGTAAAACTTACATAATTAATATCCATGTTAATTCCCATGCCAATTGCATCAGTTGCTACTAAAAAATTAGCATCTCCAGATTGATATAATTCAACTTGAGAATTTCTAGTTTTTGGACTTAAAGAACCCATAACTACGGCCGCGCCACCTTTTTGTCTTCTTATCAATTCTGCTATTGCATAAACTTCATCTATTGAAAATGCAATCAAAGCTGTTTTTGGATTTAGGCGTGATATTTTTTTATAACCATCATAAGTTAATTTTGAATATCTATCTCTATTTACGAACTCAACATTATTAATTAGTGAAGATATAACATTCTTCATTGAATGAGAGCCAAGAAACATGGTGAGTTTTTCACCTCTGGCATTTAAAAGTCTATCTGTAAATATATGACCTCTTTCATTGTCAGAACACATTTGTATTTCATCAACAGCAACAAATTCTACAAATAAATCTTGTGGCATAGATTCGACAGTGCAAATATAATAATTTGGTGACTTTGGAATTATTTTTTCTTCACCTGTAATAAGAGCGACTTTTTCTGTTCCTACTTTTTCTACACATTTGTCAAATATTTCTCGGGCTAACAATCTAAGAGGAAAACCCAAAATTCCGCTTTTATATTCTAGCATTGTCTCTACAGCGAGGTGAGTTTTCCCCGTATTTGTAGGACCTAATACTGCGGTTATTCTATTTAGGGTATTTTCCATAAATTGTATGTTGTTGAGATTGATACACTATATTTAGATTTGCACTCAGAACAAAGGAAGACTAAAAGGTGACCGAATCAACGTATTAAAAGTTCTCATTTTCAAAAATAGTAAAATAAGTTTAGCATAATTTTATAGAATTCAATAATAATTTTTTTTGGAAAATATAGACTAATGAATACTTATCTTTGGAAAATTAATAAGGAGAAATTAAATAGATCAAATTTAGCTTCATATTCTAATTTTGTAGAAAAGAATTATAAAATTGATTTTGGCAATAACTTTAATGCTATTTGGAGGTGGTCAATTGCGAACACTCAATTTTTTTGGAAAACAATTTGGGATTTCACAAAAGTAAAAGGCAATTTAGGCAATACATTACTTCATGAATCTGAAGTTTTTTCTGAAAATAAATTTTTTCCAGACAGTTATTTAAATTATGCTGAAAATCTTTTAAGAAAAAATGATAAAGATCCAGCAATTATCTTTAAAAGTGAAAATAGTTATAAAACAGTCTTATCTTGGCAAGATTTAAACTCAAAAGTGGCTAAAGTTTCTCATTGGTTAAAATTAAATGGATTAAAAAAAGGTGATCGGGTAGCAGCATATTTGCCAAATATACCTGAAACAGTAATTGCATATATTAGCACTTCAGCTATAGGTGGAGTGTGGTCTTCTTGTTCTCCTGACTTTGGAATAGCTGGTGTTGTAGATAGATTTTCTCAAATAGAACCCAAAGTGTTATTTATTGGAGATATATATTTTTATAATGGAAAAGAAATAAATATTTTAGAAAGATTGAATAAAATTATTGAAAAAGTACCTTCAATTAATAAGATTGTGATAGTTCCTTATCCAGGAATAACAAAAAATAAGAAAAATAATAATAAATTAAAAACATATAACTGGGATGAATTAATTTCTTTTAAAAAAGAAGTCAAAATTACGTATGAAATGCTAAATTTTAATGATCCTCTAGCTATTCTTTATTCAAGCGGAACTACGGGTAAGCCAAAGTGTATTTGTCACGGAGTTGGTGGCACTCTTCTTCAGCATAACAAAGAATTACAATTACATTCTGATGTTAAAGAAAATGATAGAGTTTTTTATTTTACCACTTGTGGATGGATGATGTGGAATTGGCTCGTTGGCGCACTTTCTGCTGGAGCAACGATTTTATTATTTGATGGTTTTCCTATGCATAAGAAAGATGATTTATTGTTTGAATTTATAAGCGAAGAAAAAGCCACACTTTTTGGCGTAAGCGCTAAATATATTGATGCTATTAATAATAATAAAGTAATACCAAAAAATAATCATAATCTTTCAAAATTAAGAACTATTTGTTCCACTGGATCGCCTTTATCTAAAGATGGATTTAGATATGTTTATAATAATATTAAAAAAGATGTTCACCTAGCATCTATTTCTGGTGGAACAGATATAGTTTCTTGTTTCGTATTAGGAAATTTATTTCAACCCGTTAATGCTGGTGAAATTCAGAATAGAGGATTGGGTATGGATGTTGATGTATTTAATGAAAAAGGTTTACCAGTAAAAAATATAAAAGGAGAGTTAGTTTGTAAAAAACCTTTTCCATCAATGCCAATTAAGTTTTGGAATGATAAAGGAAATAAAAAATATAATTCTGCTTATTTTGAGAAATATAAAAATATCTGGCATCATGGCGATTTTGCCAAAGTCACTAATGATGGGGCTTTTTTAATATTTGGTAGATCTGACACAACATTGAATCCAGGAGGCGTACGCTTAGGTACTTCTGAAATATATAGTGTAGTTGAAAAATTTAAGGAAATACAAGAGTCCATTGTTATTGGGCAATCATGGAATAATGATATTAGAATAATTTTATTTGTAGTTCTTAATAAAGGGCATGTTTTATCTGAAGAAATTAAGTTTAAAATTAAAAAAGAAATAAGGTCCAACGCTTCACCAAGACATGTTCCCTCGAAAATAATACCAATATTAGAAATTCCAAAAACAAAAAATGGAAAGTTGGTTGAATTAGCTGTAAAACAAAGTGTCGAAGGAGAAAAAATAGAAAATTTGGAAGCTTTAATAAATCCAGATTGTTTAGAACAATTTAAAAATATTAAAGAATTGAATGAATAAATTTATAAAAGATCAAATTAGTTTATTAAAACCTTCTGCTACTTTAGCTATTAATGAAGAATCAAATAGATTAACAAAAATTGGAAAAAAAGTTTATAAATTTGGTTTTGGGCAGTCGCCTTTTCCTATTCCAGAAAGTATAGTTTTAGCATTAAAAAACAATGCTAATAAAAATAAATATTTACCAATGCAAGGACTTGAGGAATTAAGGATAGCGATTGCGAATTATTTAAAACATAATAACAATAATGATTTTAAATCCAATAATATTATTATTGGACCAGGAACTAAAGAGCTAATGCTTTTAACTCAAATTGCTTTTGACGGAGATGTTTTATTACCAGGGCCCAGTTGGGTTTCATATGAGCCACAATCGTTGATAGCAAAAAATAAAGTACATTGGATACAAACTTCGCATGATACAAACTGGTTTCCAACAGCAGAACAAATTGAAAATAAAATTAAAAGTATAAAAAATAGAAAAATTATATTATTCTTAAATTCTCCAAACAATCCATCAGGAACAGTTTGTAAAAATTTAAATGAAATTGCAGAAGTTGCAAAAAAAGATAATATTATTATCCTTTCTGACGAAATTTACTCTAATCTAACTTTTAATGATAAATACAAATCTATCTCCAATTTTTATCCTGAAGGAACTATAGTCAGCACAGGTTTGAGCAAGTGGTGTGGGGCAGGTGGATGGAGACTTGGTTTTTTTGCAATACCAGAAGAATTAACTGAATTGAATAATAGTTTAAAAATATTATGCAGCGAATCTTTTACTTCAGTGAGTGCACCTATTCAATATGCTGCAATTGAGGCTTATACAGGAGACCATTCTTCTTATCTTGAAAAAGTAAAAAAAATATTATTTAGTGTAGGCATGTATGCTTACAATAATTTAAAATCAAATGTTATAAATGTAGCTAAGCCAGAAGGTGGATTTTATATATTCCCAGAGTTTAAAAGAGCAAAATTTTCAAACTCAGCAGAAATGTGCAAAAACATTTTACATAAGACTGGTGTAGCCTTGTTACCTGGTAGTGATTTTGGTTTAGAAAAAACAAAAATGATAGCCCGATTAAGTTATACAGATTTTAATGGAGAAATTTTTTTAAAAAACACCTCAGGTAGTATAAGTCTAAATACAGCTGATTTAGAAAAATATGCACCAAATATAGTTAATGGAATATCAAAATTAAAAGAATGGTCCAAGTCACTTTAGATGTTAGATCGCTAAGAAAATGATAAGTTAACACATTAATTGTTAATAATTTAAATCAACAAAAGGAGAAAATAATGAAAAAATTTATTTCTGCTATTTTTGGAGCACTAATGTTGTTTGCTTTATCTGCGCCTTTGGCGACTGTAGCAAAATCAGCAGAGTTCTTCACAATAGGAACAGGAGGACCAACTGGTGTTTATTTCCAAACTGGTAACGCAATCTGTAAGATGATGCACAAGTTTGCTATAAGCTCAGATCACGGTAGAAAAAAGGGAACAAATAAAGCGTACAGATGTACAGCTCCGTCTACTGGAGGTTCTAACTATAACATAGGACAAATCAAAGAAGGTGAGTTTCAATTTGGTGTAGCTCAATCAGACTGGCAGTTTCATGCGGTTAATGGTTCAAGCAAATGGGAAGGAAAACAGTTCAGCAATTTAAGAGCAGTTTTTTCAGTTCATAATGAGCCATTCCAAATCTGGGCTAGAAAAAAAGCAAAAGTTAAAGATTTTGCAGGTCTAAAGGGTAAAGTTGTTAACATAGGAAATCCGGGTTCAGGTCAAAGAGGAACAATGGAAGAGCTTATGAAAGCAATGGGAGTTGATAATAGTTTCTTTAAATCGGTTACTGAATTAACTTCATCAGAGCAAGTAAAAGCTTTATGCGATGGTAAAATTGATGCTTTTGGTTATTCTGTAGGATTTCCTAATGGAGCTATGGAACAAGCAGCAACTTGTGGAGCTAAAGCAATGCCAATCAATCTAACTGGATCTGAAGTTCAAGGATTAATAAGTGGTGCTGACTATTATGCACAGGCTGTAATACCTAAAGGAACTTACACAGGACAGAAAAAAGACGCAACAACGTTTGGTGTTAAAGCTACTGTTGTAACTAGTGCGGATGTTTCAGAAGAGTTAGTTTATTTAGTAACTAAAGCTGTTTTTGAAAATTTTGATGACTTCAAAAAACAACATCCTGCTTTTGGTTTCTTGGAAAAGAAAAACATGATTAAAGATGGTTTATCTGCTCCATTACACCCAGGTGCTATTAAATATTATAAAGAAGTTGGATTAATGTAATACAACTATTTAAATTAAATTAAAAGGCCCAATATTTCTTGGGCCTTTTTTTTTGTAATAGTATATTATTTTCTAAAATGAATCAGAGTATAGACACAAAAATAGAAAATAAGATTAGTGAAGATTTATCACCTACTAAAAATCTAACTGGCCTACATTTAAAGATTGTTTCTGCAATAGCGATTATTTGGTCTTTATTTCAGCTTTGGTATGCTTCGCCTTTCCCTTTTATCTTTGATTTCGGGATGTTCAAAGGTTTGCCCGCTAGAGCTATTCACTTAGGTTTTGCATTAACTTTAACATTTTTAATATTTCCTTTTTCTAAAAGAAAAAAAATTTCTATAATTGATATTTACATAAGCTTAATAGCAGCTTTTTGTTGCCTTTATATATATTTTTTTTACGATGAGCTTGTTTATAGAGGAGGAGTTCTTTTAATTCTTAATTTAGGAGAAAATATTAATATACCAATTGAATTAATTATTGGAATTATTGGAATTTTAATTTTACTTGAGGCAACTAGACGAGCTATAGGTCTACCATTAGTTGTTATTGCAGTTTGTTTTTTGTTATTTTCATATTTTGGAAGGTATGCGCCAGACATAATTTCTCATGGCGGTCTTTCATTAAAGAGACTCGTTGGGTTCCAATGGTTTGATCAAGAGGCCATATTTGGAATCCCAATTGGTGTTTCGGTTGATTTTATTTTTTTATTTGTTTTATTTGGTGCACTTTTAGAAACAGCAGGTGGAGGAAAATACTTTTTAGACTTAGCGTTCGCTTTGGTTGGAAAAATGAGAGGGGGCCCAGCAAAAGCAGCTATATTAGGATCTGGAATGACAGGTTTAATATCAGGTTCTTCTATCGCAAACACTGTTACTACGGGAACATTTACAATTCCAATCATGAAAAAAACTGGTTTTTCTAAAGAGAAAGCTGGAGCTATAGAAGTTTCATCTTCAGTAAACGGACAGTTAATGCCACCCGTGATGGGTGCTGCTGCATTTGTTATGGCAAGTTTTATAGGAGTTACTTATTTTGAAATTGTTAAGCATGCTATTTTACCTGCTATTATATCTTATGTTGCTTTATTTTATATATCTCATCTTGAGGCCTTAAAATTAAATCTTAAAGGCATGGAAGAAAAAGATGTTCCAAATTTAAAAAGTACTTTTTTAGCTGGATTACATTTTTTAATTCCAATTTTTGTTTTAATATATCTATTAGTTTATTTAAGATTTACAGCATCTTATTCTATATTTTATGCAACAATTGCATTAATTTTTGTAAATTTAATAAATAAATTAATTAAACAACCTAATTTTAAAAATGCACTTACAACTTGGTTTAACCAAACTGTTATTGGATTTGAAAAGGGAGCTTTAAATATGGTTGGTGTTGGGATTGCAATTGCTACCGCTGGCGTAATAGTTGGTGCCGTTGGATCCACAGGATTGAGCACCAATTTGATTATTGTCATCGAGTCTATAGCAAAAGATAATGTAGCAATTTTGTTATTTCTAACTATTATTTTATGTTTGCTTCTTGGAATGGGACTACCAACAACTGCTAATTATGTAGTGGTAGCTTCTTTAATGGCAGCAGTTTTAGTAGATGTTGGTAATGCCTCTGGATTTATATTTCCATTAATAGCTGTTCATTTATTTGTATTTTATTTTGGCTTAATGGCAGATGTTACTCCACCGGTTGGCTTAGCTTCCTACGCTGCTGCAGCTATTTCAGGAGGAGATCCTCTTAAGACTGGCGTGCAGGCTTTCTGGTATAGTTTGAGAACAGGCATTCTTCCAATTGCATTTTTATTCAATCATGAATTGCTTTTAATAGGTATTGAAAATATTTGGCACGCCTTAATAGTCATTGTAACTTCTTTAACCGGAATATTAATATTTACTGCAGCAACTCAAGCTTGGTTTTTCAATAAGCTAAGATGGTATGAAATAGTGGTATTTTTATTTATCTCATTATCTTTGCTGGCACCTGATTTTGTGCTTAATAAATTTTATCCAAAATATAACTATAAAGAAATAAATGAAATTAATTCTTTACAATTAGACGCAAAAAAAGAGGTACGCTTTAAGGTGACACGATTAAGTGAATATGGAGAAAGGTATAAATTATTTGTTATTAACAAAAATACTTTTGAAAATAGCTTTACCTTAGAAGACTATGGAATTAATTTAATTAAGGAGGACAAAAAATTTATAGTTGATGCCTTAAAATGGAATGGGGCAGCAAAAAAAGCTGGCTTTGAGATTGCTGATATTATTAGTGAATTTAAAATAGAGAATTTAAATAGACCAAATAAAGCTATAGTTTATCCTTTCGCTTTATTATTATTATTAAATTTTGGTTATTTAAACTATCGGAGAAAACCAATTGATGAAAATAAATAAAAAGATAATACTAATTGTAGAGATATCTGGTCATGGTATTTTAGCGTCTCTATTTAGATTTTTAGGTTCAGTTAACTAAGGTTAATGATATTATCCACCAGGACCTGCGCCGGCTAGCTTCAAGATTTTCCATACACCTGAAGCTGTTGCCACGATTCTATTTTCAACCATTAGTTCAGAAGTTAGGAAAATCATAGTTTTTGTTTTCTTCTGAATTTTCGTGTTGCCTACAAGTTCTTGACCCAGTTTTACTGCTGAAATAAATTTCAATTCTAAAGAGATAGTTACACAAGGATTATTATCAGCTGATCTGTGTGCGGCCGTTCCAGCTCCAGCATCAACAAATGCAGCTATAAAGCCGCCATGAGTAATGCCAGCAGCATTTAGGTGATTTTCATTAATCGTAGCTTTAAACTGATACTCGTTTTCTGAAATAGTTTTAAGCATGATGCCACCGTTGTGCTTCATGAAACCTGGCTTGAGACTTATTTGTTCAAATTCATTATTCATTTAAAATCTTTTTATTTAATACATAATATTACTTTTTTTTGTAAAGTAATATGCAATTAGTCCAATGTGCTCATGAGAAGCTAATTGAAAATCCTCCATATTCTTAAGAAAATAAATTTTATGGTACCAAAATTTCCAATTAAAGCTTTTATTTAACATAAAATCTACTGGGTAAGGAATGAAATCTAAATTTAATTTTCCTGCAACACCCATTGCTCTTTTCATATGGTAAGCAGATGTTACTAATAACCATTTTTCGTCTTTGGTATTACCAATAAACTTCTTAGAAAAAAGAAAATTTTCATAAGTGTTTTTCGATTTATCTTCAAAAATAATCCTGTCAGTATTTACTCCCATTTGTTTATAAAAGTTTTTTGCTAATTTGCTACCTTTAATTTTAGGTTCTGAAAAAGTTCCATGCCCACCAGAAAATAAAATTTTTGCACTTGGAAATTTTTTAATTAGTTTTGCAGATTCAGTCATTCTTTCAATCCTATCATTTAGAATAACTTGTTGATGTTCGTATGTCATAAATTCATCTATTCCACCCCCAAGAATTAAAATTCCATCAATATTGCTATTCATAATATTTGGTTTTGAGTATGTATCTTCTAATTTCCATAACAAGTAAGTTCCAGTTGGTAAAAAAACTATTAAAATAAATAAGATTAAATTTATTTGATAAATTCTTTTATAAATTTTTTTATTAATTAATTGAAAAAAAATTCCAACTATTAATAATATAACTAAGATATTTACTGGACTAAAAAGACTCCAAAGTACTTTCGAAAGATAAAAAAACATAATACTTAAGTTATTAATTTTCCATCAAAATAGTTAAAAAAAATATGTTAAAATTAATATAAAAATTATTATTGATAAAAAAAAATATATAACTGATTTTTTTAGTGATAATTTTGATATAAAATTAAAAATCATTTTTTTCTCTTTTTTTCTCTTTTTAAATTTCTTTTTTCGCTAAAACTTAATTTTGCTTTTTTCATTAAGCTAGCATCTTTAAATGATTTTCCACTATATCTTTTAGACATATAATTATATTTGGCGCGCCTGCTAGGAGTTGAACCCAGAACCTCCTGGTCCGTAGCCAAGCGCTCTATCCAATTGAGCTACAGGCGCTCACTATTTTATTATCAAAGAATATCCATTATTTAAAGCTTCTTAAAAATTAAGGCTTTTATAATAAAATTTTTAATGTTTTATATCACTATTTAAGAGAAATTTAAGTTTATTGTCTATTTTGGGGTTAGTTTTTCACTAAATATTTTTTTAAAATTAATTTTTGAACCCAAATTCTAGCGTCTAAATTTTTGTATTTAGGCTGAAATAATTTTTCTATATTTTTAATTATTGATATCATAATTTTACTATAGATAATTCCATGGCTGAAAAAGGATAGAATTGTGTTATAATTAAAACATAAATCATGACTACCAAAATTACTGTTCCCGATATTGGCGAATTTGAAAATGTAGAAATTATAGAAGTTTTAGTTAAAACTGGGGATATAATTAATAAAAATGATCCAATAGTAACTCTAGAAAGTGATAAATCTAGTGTGGAGGTTCCGACGCCTCACGCTGGTAAAATTTCTTCTCTAGAGGTTAAAATAGGTGACAAGGTATCCAAGGGAGCTGTTTTAGCAATTATAGAAGATAGTAAAACAGAAGCTTCTACTGAAAAAATAATTAAAAAAGAAGAAATAAGCGAAATAAAACAAGAAAAAATTTTACCAGAAACTGAAAAAATTATTAAAGAGGCAGAATCTTTTATTGTTGAAAAACCCAAAATAGAAGTATCGAAAAAAATTTATTCGAGGTCAAATGGCAAGGATATTGATCCCACAGAAACTCAAGAGTGGCTAGATTCTCTGGAGTCTGTTTTAAAAAAAGATGGAACTGACCGCGCCCACTATTTATTAAAAAAATTAATTGATGAAGCTTATAAGGAAGGTTCAAGTAGGCCGTTTACTCGTATAACACCATATATAAATACTATACCAGTCGAGTTAGAAGAAAAATCGCCTGGTGATCAAAATATAGAAAGAAGAATTAGATCCCTAATTAGATGGAACGCTGCAGCAATGGTTGTTAAGGCAAATAAAAAAAACCCAGAGCTTGGTGGTCATATTGGAACTTTTGCGTCAGCAGCAACTTTATATGACGTGGGTATGAATCATTTTTGGAGAGGAAAAAATAATAATTTTGGTGGCGATCTAATTTATTTTCAGGGTCATAGCGCACCCGGAATGTATGCGAGAGCATTTTTAGAAGGCAGATTATCAAAAAATCAATTAGGAAATTTTAGACAAGAAGTGGGAGTAGACGGTTTATCATCTTACCCTCACCCATGGTTAATGCCAAAGTTTTGGCAATTTCCTACTGTATCAATGGGTCTCGGTCCTGTTTTATCAATCTATCAAGCTAGATTTACTAAATATTTAATAAATAGAGGTTTGATAAAGGACGAGAATAGAAAAGTATGGGCTTTTTTAGGAGACGGAGAAACGGATGAACCAGAATCTTTAGGGGCAATAAGCCTAGCTTCAAGAGAAAAATTAGATAATCTAATATTTGTTATTAATTGTAATTTGCAAAGATTAGATGGCCCCGTTAGAGGAAATGGGAAAATTATTCAAGAACTGGAAGGCATTTTCCGTGGCGCCGGATGGAATGTAATAAAAGTAATATGGGGATCTTATTGGGATCAACTTTTATCTAAAGATAAATCAGGTTTATTAATTAAAAGAATGAATGAGTGTGTTGATGGAGAATACCAAGCTTTTAAGGCTAACGACGGCTCATATGTAAGAGAAAAATTCTTTGGTAAATATCCTGAATTAAAAGATTTAGTATCATCGATGACTGATAAAGACATATGGAAGCTTAACAGAGGTGGTCACGATCCACATAAAGTTTATGCAGCTTATAGTGAAGCTATGAAAACTAAAGGCAAACCAACTGTAATTCTTGCAAAAACTATTAAAGGTTATGGTATGGGAAAATCTGGAGAAAGCATAAATATTACACACCAGCAAAAAAAATTAGGAGAAGAAGATTTGCTTTATTATAGAGATCGTTTTGATATCCCTTTAACCGATAAACAAGTCAAAAACATAGAATTTTATAAACCTGACGAAAAATCTGAAGAAATAAAATATCTTAAAGAAAGAAGAATGAAATTAGGAGGTCATTTGCCAGAACGTTCTTCTTTTGCAAAATCAATAAAAAAACCAGCAAATGATATTTTTGAAAGTATGTTAAAATCTTCCGGAGATCGTGAAATGTCAACTACAATGGCATTGGTTAGAATGCTAACAAACCTATTAAGAGATAAAAATATTGCACCAAGACTAGTACCCATTATTCCAGATGAGGCAAGAACTTTTGGAATGGAAGGTTTTTTTAGAAAAATTGGGATATATGCACATGAAGGTCAAAAATATGAACCCGAAGATTCTGAGCAGCTGAGCTCATATAGAGAAGATAAAAAAGGACAAGTTTTAGAAGAGGGTATTACTGAAACGGGAGCGATGTCATCATTTATTGCGGCAGGAACATCGTATACTAATCATGATTTAGAGATGATACCAGTCTACACTTTTTATTCTATGTTTGGATTTCAGAGGGTTATGGATCTTATTTGGGCAGCAGGAGATTCTCAAACAAGAGGATTTCTTATTGGAGCAACATCAGGAAGAACTACTTTAGCAGGAGAAGGTTTACAACACCAAGATGGACACAGTCAATTACTAGCTGCCACAATACCAAACTGTATAAGTTATGACCCAACATTTGCATATGAGTTAGCAATAATCCTTCAAGATGGATTAAGGAGAATGCATGATAAACAAGAAAATATTTTTTACTATTTAACAACCATGAATGAAAATTACAAACATCCATCAATACCAAAAGGTTCTGAAAAAGGAATTCTCAAAGGAATGTACTTATATAAAGAATTTAAAAATAAAGGAAAAACAAATGTTCAGTTGTTAGGTAGTGGAGCAATTTTAAGAGAAATGATATCAGCGGCAGAGATATTAAGTAAAGAATATAATATTGATAGTGATGTTTGGAGTGTAACAAGTTTTAATGAGTTAAGAAAAGATGGAATGACTATTGAAAGAAAAAATTTATTAAATCCAACACAAAAACCAGAAAAATCATATGTAGAAAGTTGCTTAAATAAAAAAGATGGTATAATTATCGCTGCTTCTGATTACATGAGAAGTTTTTCAGATCAAATAAGACCTTATATATCTAAAGCATTTTACTCTTTTGGAACAGATGGGTATGGCAGAAGTGATAGTAGAAAAAAGTTAAGAGAATTTTTTGAAGTTGATAAAGAGCACATTGTAACTTACACTTTAAGCGCTTTAGCCAAAGAACAGCTAATACCATCAACCTACGCAGACAAGGCAATAAAAAAATACAAAATAGATAAAAATAAACCAATACCAATTGTATTATAAAAATGAAAGAAGAAAAAACAAATATTATTAGTGCTAGCCCAAAGACAAGAAAGTTTGCCAGAGAACTTGGGGCAGATTTAAATTTAATTAAAGGCTCACAGCGAGAAGGAAGAGTAACTGAGAGCGATATAAGAACTTTTGTTAAAGATTCTCTTTCAGGAAAAAATTTAAAAAAAAAAGAAATAATAACTAAAGAATATGATCATTCAGACTTTGGTGAGATAGATGAGCAGCCAATACCAAGAATAAAAAAAATTGCAGGCCCTCATCTTCAAAGATCTTGGAATGAAATTCCTCATGTTACACAACATGATGAAGCGGATATAACAGAAATGGAAACTTTCAGAAAATCGTTAAGAGATTTGTATACTGGTGAAAAAGTCTCAGTTACTCCACTAGCATTTATTATTAGAGCTGTAGTTAAAGCACTTAAAGATTTTCCAAATTTTAATGCATCTTTAGATTTAGAGAGAGAGAAACTTATATATAAAAAATATTATCATATCGGGATAGCAGTAGATACACCACACGGTTTAATGGTGCCTAAAATTAGAGATGCAGACAAAAAAGATATAACAACACTCGGAAAAGATTTAAAAGAAGTAAGTAAGCTCTCTGCAGAACTTAAAATTAATAAAAAAGAATTCTTTGGAGGATCGATTACAATTTCAAGTTTAGGTGGAATTGGGGGTAGTTTTTTTACGCCTATTATAAACCAGCCTGAAGTTGCTATTCTTGGGATTGGAAAAGCAGAAAGAAAGCAAGTATTTATGGGAGATAAATATGAAAGTAGGATTATGCTCCCACTATCGCTATCGTATGATCATAGAATTATTGATGGAGCTGAGGGTGCTAGGTTTTGCGTACATCTTAAAGAAAGCTTAGGAAAAGATTTTGCTTACAAATTAGCGGTATAGACAACTTAATGAAAAAAACAATATCGTTTATTTGTTTAATTATATGTACCGTTATTTGGGGAACTACATTTGTTGCTCAAGATTCAGGAATGGATTATATAGGCCCTTTTACTTTTAATTCTGTTAGATTTTTTGTTGGATTTTTAGCGGTATTACCTTTTTTTCTTATTTTTGAAAGTAAAAAAATTAAAGAACAATTATTGGATAAAAAAAATAAATTTTATAAATCTATTATACCAGTAGGTGCATTTTTATTTTTAGGAACTGTATTTCAACAGATTTCACTTCTCTATACAAACATTGCTAATTCAGCTTTTTTTACAGTTTTTTATGTTCCCATGGTTCCAATCATCATTTATTTTTTATTCTCTAAAAAAATACACTGGGCAATTTGGCCATCAGTAATATTTTGTGTAATTGGAGTATATTTTTTAAGTGATTTTAATAATTCTGATATTCGCTATGGAGATACTCTAGTAATTATTGGGGCTTTATTTTGGGCACTTCATATAATTTATATTGGTAAAATAATAGAAAATTTTAATCTACCATTTTTTATAGCTTTACTTCAAAATTTAATAGTTGCATTTTTTTCACTAGTTTTAGTAATTATATTTGAAGAAATAGATTTTTCTAAAATTAAGTTAGAAACTTTTGAGATTCTATATGCTGGCATATTGTCTGGTGGAGCTGCATTTGCTTTACAAATATTTGGACAACAACATATATCATCTGCACCCGCAGCAATAATTATGTCTTTAGAAGGAGTTTTTGCTACTCTTGCAGCATGGATAATATTAGACCAGATTCTGGATGTAAATAATATTATAGGTTGTTCTCTTATACTTTTTGGTGTTTTATTTTCACAAATTATACCAATGTATGAAAAAAATTATAAGTAAACAATTGTGAGTATAAGTATTGAAATAATTATTCGATAAATTACAAATATCTGTAAACTAAACTTTTTAATAAAATTCAAAAAAATGGCAATTGTCAAATAAGAAAAAATAAAAGAAAATATAACAGCTATAATAGCCAAGAAGTTAAGTTCCGAACTTCCTTCTTTATATATATTAAAAATTCCCAAAATACTTGCTGCAAATAATGTTGGAATTGATAAAAAAAATGAAATTTTAGCAGCTTCGACTCTCTCAAAGCCTAATAATCTTCCTGAGGTAATAGTGATACCAGATCTACTTACACCAGGAATTAAAGCCAACACTTGAAATAAACCAATGAAGATTGCTGATTTTATAGAAAAATCTTGTTTAATTTTTTTTTTATTTTCTGTTTTATCACTTATGTATAATAAAATTCCAAAAAATAAACTTGCCCATCCAATCACCTCAAGGTTTCGTAGCTGATTAATTATTCCAGTTTGATAAAAAATATAACCTATGGGAAGAATTGGTATAGTACCAATAAGAATTTTTACTAAAAAATTTTTATTTTTGACAAAGTTAAATAAATCATTTCTAAAATAAATAATTACCGCTAAGAGCGAACCTAAGTGTAAACATATATCAATTAATAAATTTTGATTTACAAAGACATAGTATTTAGAAATTAAAACCAAATGTGCTATAGAGCTTATTGGTAAGAATTCTGAAAGTCCTTGAACAATTGAAAGAATTAAAATTTCTACTGAAGAAAGCATTTATTAAGGTTATTGCATAGCTGGTATGCAATATAAATTACTATTTTCCTTGTTTTTTTAAAAAATAGGTCAGTATTTATGCCTTAAAAGTGCTTTGAGCCCCATTTATATTGATATAAAAATAACTAATAAAATTAAAAATATGACAGAAAAAATGCTTAAATTTGTGAAAGTTAATAAACAGACGCCTAATAAAAGAAATATTGGTAAGAGGATTGCTGATTTTAATGAAATTTATGATGAATTCATTAATGATAAAGCTAAAGAGCAATCCAGCAGGTGTTCGCAATGTGGTGTCCCTTTTTGTCAAATTCATTGTCCTTTACATAATAATATTCCTGATTGGTTAAAACTTGCTGCAGAAGGTAGATTAAAAGAAGCAAGCGAACTAGCTCACAGCACAAATAATATGCCAGAGATTTGTGGTAGAATTTGCCCGCAGGACCGGTTGTGTGAAGGTAACTGCGTTATTGAAAGGTCTGGGCACGGCACAGTTACCATAGGTTCAGTTGAAAAATATATTACTGATACAGCTTGGGAAAAAGGATGGATTAAACCAAATAAAATTAAAAATGAAAAAAATCAATCAGTAGGAATTATTGGGGCAGGACCAGCTGGGTTAGCATGCGCGGAAGAATTAAGAAAAATAGGATATAAAATTACAATATATGATCGTTACGATAGACCTGGAGGACTTTTAATTTATGGAATTCCAAATTTTAAACTGGAAAAATTTGTTGTGGAAAGAAGAACTAATCTTTTAAAAGAAAGTGGAATAAAATTTATTCAAAATATAGAAATTGGTAAAGACAAAACTCTTAAAGAAATAAAAAAAAAACATGATGCTGTTTTAATAGCTACAGGAGTATACAAGCCTAGAGAATTTGATTTACCTGGAAATAATTTAAAAAATATTTTTCCAGCAATGGAATTTTTAACTGCTTCTAATCGTAAAGGTTTAGGTGATAAAGTTCCACAATTTGATAATGGAACATTAAATGCTGAAAACAAAAACGTAGTTGTAATTGGTGGTGGAGATACTGCTATGGACTGCGTGAGAACAGCGGTAAGACAAAATGCTAAGTCTGTAAAGTGTCTTTATAGAAGAGATAAAGAAAATATGCCAGGCTCAAATAGAGAGGTTAACAACGCCGAAGAGGAAGGTGTAGAATTTATTTGGTTATCGAATCCAGTAAAATTTATTGGTACAGAAAAAATTTCATCTATTTTAGTTCAAAAAATAAAACTAGGTGCCCCAGATTCATCTGGAAGAAGAAACCCAGAACCTATTCCTAATTCTAATTTTGAATTAAATTCTGATATAGCAATTAAGGCTTTAGGTTTTAGCCCAGAAAACATCCCTCAGCTTTTTAACCAATCTGATCTCGGCGTTTCACAATGGGGCACTGTTAAAGTAAATATAAAATCTATGGAAACAAATATACCAGGCATTTTTGCTGCAGGAGATATAGTAAGAGGTGCATCGCTTGTAGTTTGGGCAATAAGAGACGGAAGGGAAGCAGCCATGTCAATAAATAGTTATTTAAAAAATAAGCAGATACAAAAAATTAAAGCAGCTTAAATGAAACTATATAAAAAAAATTTAGAGAAACTAATTAATAAAAGGATTTATCATTCTAGTTACGAACATGATGCGTGTGGAGTTGGTTTTGTTGCGTCAACAGAAGGTAAAAAATCAAGAAAAGTTGTAGAATTTGGAATTCAAGCATTAAAAGCGGTTTGGCATCGCGGAGCTGTAGATGCTGACGGGAAAACTGGAGATGGAGCCGGTATTCATATTGAAATTCCCGAAGATTTTTTTGTTGAAAGAATTCAAAATGCAGGACGACAACATAAAGAGGGAAAAATTTGTGTTGGTATGATATTTCTTCCAAGAAATGACTACTCTTCCCAAGAAAAATGTAAAACAATTGTTGAAAACGAGCTTTTAAATAAAAACTATTATATTTATAGATGGAGACAAGTTCCTGTTAATACAAAAGTTCTTGGAGCAAAAGCAGAAAATAATAGACCAGAAATTGTACAAATAATTTTTAAATCAAATGATAAAAGTTTAGAAAGCGATGATCTCGAAAGAGATTTATATGTTGTTAGAAAAAAAATTGAAAAACAAGCTAACACTTCAATACTTAAAGATTTTTATATATGTTCCTTTAGCTCTAGATCAATTATTTATAAAGGTATGTTTTTAGCAGAAGCATTATCAGAATTTTATCCTGATTTAGTTGATAAAAGATTCGTCTCAAGGTTCGCTATATTTCATCAAAGATATTCGACAAACACTTTCCCAAGTTGGGATTTAGCTCAACCGTTTAGAACGTTGGCGCACAACGGTGAAATTAATACGATTAAAGGGAATATAAATTGGATGAAAGTCCACGAACAAGATATGAGTAGCAAACTTTTTAAAGATATAGAATCTTTAAAGCCAGTTATTGAATCGGGAAATTCAGATTCGGCAGCCTTAGACAATGTGTTTGAGTTACTAGTTAGATCTGGCAAATCGGTACCTCTTACAAAACTGATGCTTATTCCCGACGCATGGTCTAATAGAAGAAAAACAGTCTCGAAAGCACATCAACAACTATTTAATTTTTTAAATAGCACCATAGAACCATGGGATGGACCTGCGGCAATATCTGCTACAGATGGCAAATGGATTATTGCTGCGCAAGATAGAAATGGATTGCGTCCATTACGATACACGATAACTTCTGATAAACTTTTATTTGCAGGATCAGAAACAGGCATGATTCCTTTTTCAAATAAAAAAATTATTTTTAAAGGAAGATTAGGACCAGGCCAAGCAATAGCCGTTGATCTTGAAGATGGACAAATTTATGATAGTAAAAATCTTAAAGATAAAATTTCAAAAGATTATAAGAAATATAATAAACAAATAATAGATTTAGATAAAAAGCTTTATAACAAAAAAGAAAAATTTATTTATAAAGGTGATGAATTGAGACGCAGACAATTCTTAGCTGGAATGAATATAGAAGATCTAGAGTTAATTTTACATCCAATGGTAGAAGATATACAAGAAGCGGTTGGCTCAATGGGAGACGATACTCCAACGGCAGTGTTATCAGATAAATATAGACCTTTATCACATTTTTTTAGACAAAATTTTAGTCAAGTAACAAATCCCCCAATTGATTCCCTAAGAGAAAGTGAAGTTATGAGTTTAAAAACAAGGTTTGGAAATACAGGAAATATACTTGATTTTGAAAATTTAACAGAAGAAAATATATATGTACTTGAAAGTCCAATTTTGTCTAATTCACAGTTTGAAAAATTTAAAATCTTTTTCAATAAAAAAATGAAAGTACTAGATTGTACTTTTAAAATTAACCAAAGCTTAAAAGAAAGATTAGACGAGTTACGCTTTGAAGCAGAAATAGCGGTTAGAGAAGGAGGAAGGCATTTAATTTTAAGTGATAAAGAAGTTAATGAAAAAAAAGTTCCAGTACCTATGGCTTTGGCTATTGGAGCAATAAACTCAAGACTCGTAGATCTAGGAATAAGAGGTTTCGCTTCTATTAATGTAGAAACATCAGAAGTTTTAGATACACACTCTTTTGCAGTTTTGCTAGGAGTTGGTGCCACGACAATTAATTCTTATATTGCTTTTGACTCAATATTTCAGCGTTATGAAAAAAAATTATTTAACAAACTTAATTTTGAAGAGTGTATTCATCGATATATAAAATCAACTGAAAATGGATTGCTTAAGATAATGTCTAAAATGGGAATTTCAGTTTTAAGTTCATATAGAGGAGGATGCAATTTTGAAGCAGTTGGACTAAGCAGATCGGTTGTTGCAGAATATTTTCCAAAAATGGTATCCAGAATATCAGGCATAGGAATTATTGGTATTGAAAAAAAAATTAGAGCTCTACACGAAATTGCTTTTCAAAAAAATGTAACCATTCTTCCAATTGGAGGAATTTATAAGTATAGAAAAAAGGGAGAAATTCACCAATATCAAGGAAATTTAATTCATATGTTGCAAACTGCAGTAGATGTGAATTCTTATAAAATTTACAAAAAGTATGCTCAGGGAATTTATGATTTGCCTGTAATAAATTTAAGAGATCTTTTAGATTTTAAAAAATTGAAAAAACCGATAAGCCTTAAAGAAGTAGAATCGGCCTCAGATATTAGAAGAAGGTTTGGAAGTGGCAGCATGTCTCATGGAGCCTTATCTTCCGAAGCACACGAAACATTGGCTATTGCAATGAATAGAATAGGAGCTGCATCTTGCAGCGGAGAAGGAGGCGAAGATCCAAAAAGGTTTATAAAAAGAGAAAATGGAGACAGCGCAAATTCTAAAGTTAAACAAATTGCTTCAGCACGATTTGGCGTAACGATTGAATATATAAATAATTGTAAAGAAATTGAAATAAAAATATCCCAAGGGGCCAAACCTGGAGAAGGAGGTCAACTTCCTGGTTTTAAAGTATCTAAGGAAATTGCAAGATTAAGGCACTCAACTCCTGGGGTGACTTTAATTTCTCCGCCACCTCATCATGATATTTATTCAATTGAGGATTTAGCACAACTTATTTATGATCTTAAGCAATCAAATCCCAAAGCTAGAGTTGGCGTCAAATTAGTAGCTTCAAGTGGTCTTGGAACTATTGCGGCCGGTGTTGCAAAAGCAAAAGCAGATGTAATACTGATATCTGGACATTGCGGAGGAACTGGAGCTAGCCCACAAACTAGCGTGAAATATGTAGGAATACCTTGGGAAATGGGACTAACTGAAGTTAACCAAATTTTAACCTTAAATGGCCTTAGACATAAAGTAACTCTGAGAACTGATGGAGGATTAAAAACTGGCAGGGATATTGTTATTGCCACAATGATGGGAGCTGAAGAATTTGGAATAGGAACAACTTCTCTAGTTGCTATGGGCTGTATAATGGTACGTCAATGCCATTCAAATACTTGCCCGGTAGGAGTTTGTACACAAGATGAAGATTTAAGAAAAAAATTTACAGGAACTCCTGAAAAAGTAGTTAATTTATTTACTTTTATTGCTGAGGAAGTTAGAGAAATTTTAGCCGAATTAGGTTTTAAAAATTTAAATGAGATAGTTGGAAGAACAGATCTTTTAAAACAAGTAAGCAGAGGCAAGTCCGATTTAGATGATTTAGATTTAAGCCCTCTTTTAGTTCAAGCAGATCCTGGAAAAAATGAAAGATATGGAAGTTTTGATTTGATTAATAAAGTCCCTCCAACGTTAGACGAGAAAATTTATGAAGAAATAAAAAATTTAATTGGAGAACAAAATAAAATTGAGAGAAGTTTTGTAATAAAAAATACCCACAGAGCTGTGGGCACAAGATTATCACATTATATTTATAAAAAAATTGCAAAGGAAAAAATAGAAAATAATTCTATAATAATTAATTTATCAGGATCTGCTGGTCAATCTTTGGGAGCATTTGGAATTAAAGGTTTAAAAATAAATCTTATTGGAGACTCAAATGACTACGTTGGTAAAAGCCTTTCAGGAGCCACAATAGTTATTAAACCTCCTAAGGAAAGTAATTTGATTAGTCACGAAAATACTATCATAGGTAACACTGTGCTCTATGGAGCAACATCTGGAAAACTTTTTGCTGCAGGACAGGCTGGAGATAGATTTGCTGTAAGAAATTCTGGTGCAGAGGCGGTAGTAGAAGGATGTGATTCCAATGGATGTGAATATATGACTGGAGGAGCGGTTGTTATTCTAGGAAAAATTGGTGATAACTTTGGGGCAGGAATGACCGGTGGTATGGCATTCGTTTATGATCAAAACCGAGATTTTGAAAATTTTGTAAATTCTAATTCTGTAGTTTGGCAAATGCCAGAAACAGATTATTGGAAAAACTATTTAAAAAAATTGATAAATGAGCATTTGCAAGAAACACAATCAATTATAGCAAAGAAAATAATTCAAAATTTTGATAAAGAGTTGAAAAATTTTAAACAAGTGTGTCCAAAGGAAATGCTAGATAAGCTTGTAAATAAAATTTCCTTAAAAAATAAAATTTTAAGAGCAATTTAAATAAACTATATTATTTTTAGCATATTTTTTAATTCACCACATATCATTCGCAGGTCTTTTTTTCTTGATAGACTGTGATCACCATTCTTTATAACAACCAATTTTTTTTTTGATTTTTTGCATATTTTTAAAATTTTTTTTGAGACACTTAAAGGCACAACTTTATCTTTTGAGCCATGAAATAAAATAATAGGAACTTTAAAGTTAATTTTATTATTTAAAACCTTATTTTTTCTACCATCCCAGATCAATTGTTTAGTAATTGGATAGGTATATTCAGAATGTTTTAAATAGTAAATTTTTTTAGTCATAATTATTTTTTTTGTCTCTTTATTAAATTTTTTCCACATTAAATCTTCTAAAAATTCCGGGGCTGACGCCACTCCAATAAAACCACTAATTTTTTTTTTAAAATGAACAAATAAGTTTAAAGCAACCCAACTTCCCATACTTGATCCAATAAAAATTAATTTACTATTACTTTTAACTTTAGATTTAATGAGGCTCTTGGCCTCTTTGGTCCATTTAGATATATTTCCTTTAATAAAATTACCCGTAGATTTTCCATGACCAGAATATTCAAATTTTAAAAAATTCAATTTATGTTTAAAGCAAAATTTCTGTATTGCCATCGGTTTTTTACCGATCATATTTGACATGAATCCATGAAAAAAAATGACAGTAATTTGGCTATTTTTTTTTGAAAAAAAATATTTAATTTTCCTTTTTTTAAACTTTGAAAAATATTTAGATCTTATATAACTCATTTGACGTAGTATAATATTTTAAAATAATGAAAAAAAAAATTAAAGTTTTACAAGTTATACCCAAACTTGGCTATGGAGGAGCCGAAACAGGCTGTTATGATTTAGCTCATTTTTTGACAGAACAAAAATGTAAATCTTACATTATTACAAGTGGAGGTGAATTACTTAAGTTTGTAGATAAAAAAAAAGTTAAGGTATTTAGATTGCCCGTCCACTCAAAAAATCCTTTTTTAATATTATTAAACACTATCTTGATTGTACTCATAGCTCTTTTTTATAATATAAATATTATACATGCTCGAAGCCGCGCTCCTGCTTGGTCATGCTTAATAGCGTCAAAACTAACTTTCAAAAAATTTGTTACCACTTTTCATGGCACTTATAATTTTACAAACAAATTTAAAAAATTTTATAATTCGGTAATGGTGAGGTCTAATCTTGTTATAGCTGGCTCTAACTTTATCTTTTCGCACATTCAAACAAATTATAAAGAATTTTTTCAAGATGAAAAAAGAAAACTTCTTGTGATTTTTAGAGGCATCAATATTAATTATTTTAATAATAAAAAAGTTCTACCAATAAAAATAGACCAATTTTCTAAACAACATAATATAGATAGAAATAAATTTATTATTTTGCTGCCTGGTAGATTGACGTATTGGAAAGGTCAAAAAATATTTATAGAAGCACTGAGTATACTTAAAAATAATTCTAAAAATTTTCAGGGCATTATTCTTGGCAGCGACCAAGGAAGAAATGTTTATAAGAAACAACTTATTGGTTTAGTTCAGCAACATAGATTAAATAACGATATTAGGTTTATTGAAAAATGTGATGAAATGCCCACAGCCTATAGTATTGCAAATATTGTTTGCTCTTGTTCATCCGAGCCAGAAGCTTTTGGGCGTGTTTCAGTAGAGTCTCAATCGATGGAGGTTCCTATAGTTGCAAGCAATATAGGAGGATCAAATGAGACTATAGTAAACAACAAAACTGGTTTTTTATTTAAAAATAAAGACCCTAAAGATTTAGCGGAAGTCATAAGCGCAATTATGGGAAAAGATTATAATTCATTGAAATCTATTGGTTTTGCAGGTAGGAAAAACGTATTAAATAAATTTGATGTTGATAAAATGTGTCATACAACCTTTACTGAATATAAAAAATTGATAGAGTTATCCTAATTCATGCCAGACATAATATTGCCAGATGGTAAAAAAATTTCATTTGCAAAAGAAATAGATGGATTTCAAATAGCAACAAAAATTAGCAGCTCATTAAAAAAAGAAGCATGCATTATGAGTGTAGACGGGGAACTTAAAGATTTAAGCACCCATATAAATAAAAATGCAAAAGTTAAAATAATTACACAAAAAGATAAAGAAGGTTTAGAAGTAATCAGACATGATGCTGCTCATATTTTAGCAATGGCAGTTCAAGAATTATTTCCAAAAACTCAGGTGACAATTGGTCCGGTTATAGAAGATGGCTTTTATTATGATTTTTCTAGAAAAGATCCTTTTTCTAATGAAGATCTTCAAAAAATAGAAAATAAAATGAAAGAAATAATTGATCGAGATGAAATAACAAAAAGAGAAGTTTGGAAAAGAGATGAGGCAATAAAACATTTTAAAAAGATAGGCGAAAATTACAAGGCAGAGATAATAGAAGATATTCCAAAAAATGAAGAGGTTTCTATTTATTACCATGGTAAGTGGCACGATTTGTGCAAAGGACCGCACCTTCCGTCCACAGGAAAAGTAGGTAAGGCTTTTAAACTAACAAAAGTGTCAGGAGCATATTGGAGAGGAAATTCAAATAATGAAATGCTTCAAAGAATATACGGCACATGCTGGAGGAATAAAAAAGAATTAGATGAATACTTGTTAAGATTAGAAGAAGCAGAAAAAAGAGACCATAGGAAATTAGGAAAAGAAATGAATTTATTTCATTTTAGAGAAGAAAGTCCAGGTGCAGTTTTTTGGCATCACAAGGGTTGGTCTTTATTCCAAACGCTTATCGATTACATGAGATTAAAGCAAAAAAGAGCAGGCTATAAAGAAATTAATACACCAGAATTACTAGATAAATCTTTATGGGAAAAATCTGGGCATTGGGAAAAATTTGGTGAGCACATGTATACCTCAGAAACTCCTGATGAAAAAGTTTTTGCTATCAAACCAATGAATTGTCCTGGCTGTATACAAGTATTTAACCAAGGACTTAAAAGCTATAGAGATCTCCCTCTTAAGTTTTCTGAATTTGGTAAAGTGCATAGGTATGAACCATCGGGGTCTTTGCATGGTTTATTAAGAGTTAGAGCCTTTACACAAGATGATGCACATATTTTTTGTACCGAAGAACAAATTACTGAAGAAAGTTTAAGTGTTACTAATTTGATATTAGAAATTTATAAAGATCTTGGCTTTGAAAATGTTTTATTAAAATATTCAGACAGACCAACAACAAGAGTTGGCGATGATAAAGTTTGGGACAAGTCTGAATCTGCTCTATTAGAAGCTATAAAGCAGTCAAAATTAAAATATGAAATTAATAAAGGTGAAGGTGCATTTTATGGACCCAAAATAGAATTTGTACTAAGAGATGCAATAGGTCGTGACTGGCAATGTGGAACTTTGCAAGTAGATCTAAACCTGCCTTCAAGGCTTGGAGCTTCATATATTGCTAACGATGGAACAAAAAAAATTCCTGTAATGTTACATCGTGCTTTATTTGGTTCATTAGAAAGATTTATTGGAATTTTGATAGAACATTATGCTGGTAAACTACCTTTATGGATATCACCACTAAAAGCCGTTGTTCTGCCAATAGCTTCAGAATTTGATAATTATGCAAAAAATATATTTGAACAATTCATGAAAGCAGGTATAAACACCGAAGTGGATTTAAAAAACCAAAAAATAAATTATAAAATCAGAGAACATTTTTTATCTAAAGTGCCATTATTATTAATTTGTGGTCAAAAGGAAGTTGATAGTAAAAGTATAACAATTAGAAAATTAGGATCTGATAAACAAGAAACTTTGCCGCTGAGTGAGGCAATTAAAAAAATATCCAAAATAAATAAATTTCCAATAAACTAAGTGGCAAATATTAAAAAAAATTTTTTTCAAAGAAGAACTAAGCCAAGAGGCCCCAGAATCAATGATAGAATTCGAGCTTTGGAAGTTCAGGTAATTAAAGACAAGCAAAACCTAGGAACATTTTCTTTGAAAGAAGCCATTGAAATGGCAAAGGAAGATGATTTAGATCTAATAGAAATTTCTCCAAACAGTAAACCTCCCGTATGTAAAATTACTGATATTGGAAAGTATAAATATGATTTACAAAAAAAAGTTAATAAAGCAAAAAAGAAACAAAAAATAGTTAATCTAAAAGAAATTAAATTAAGGCCTGTTACTGAAACTCATGATTATAATTTTAAAATTAAAAATGCACAAAAGTTTTTAGAAAAAGGCGATAAAGTTAAATTTACAGTTAAGTTTAAAGGAAGAGAAATGCAGCATACCAACTTAGGAAATCAGTTAATGGAGCGAATTATTAATGATACATCGACAATTGGCAAGGTAGAGGTCCGTCCTAAGTTCGAAGGAAGGCAAATCATCATGATAATACAGCCTTTGTAATTTTTATAATTTGATTGTAAATTAAATACAAACTTTGTATAAATTCCGTTAATTTTATGCCTAAATTAAAAACTAAAAGTTCAGCAAAAAAAAGATTCAAATTAACTGCTAAAGGTAAGATAAAAATGGCACAAGCAGGAAAAAGACATGGCATGATTAAAAGAACTAATTCGCAAATAAGAAAACAAAGGGGCACGACAATTATGTCGAAACAAGATTCAAAAATTGTAAAGTCTTATATGCCCTACAGTTTGAGAGGATAAAATGGCAAGAGTAAAAAGAGGTGTCACAAGTCACGCTAGACATAAAAAAGTTTTAAAACAAGTCAAAGGTCAATATGGCAGAAGAAAAAATACTATTCGTGTTGCTAGGCAAGCTATGGAAAAAGCAATGCAATATGCTTATAGAGATCGTAAGGCTAAAAAAAGAGAGTTTAGATCTCTTTGGATACAAAGAATCAATGCAGGTGTGAGAGAACAAGGTATTACCTATTCACAATTTATTAATGGTCTTAATAAGTCAGGAATTAAACTCGATAGAAAAGTTTTAGCTGAAATAGCTTATCAAAACCCTGAAGTATTTAAATCTATTGTAAAAAAAGTTCAATCTTCTCTAAATTCATAATTTAAAAAGCTAGAGAAGTTTCTAACAGAAAATATATATAGTTAACTTTTTTAAAAACATTTATCCCTCAACAAATATCAATAATATTTAGCTTATTACGACGCTTCTAAAGACTCAATCATTTCTTGTTTACAACGCGAAACTAATTTAAAACTGAGTTTTGGAGATAAAAAGTAGTAAAAATATCAATAAAAATGGAAAACTTTAGTCAAATAGAATTAAATATTTTAGAGAAAATTAAAAACATAAGTGATCGTAATTCTTATGATGTTGTTAAAACTGAGATTTTTGGAAAAAAAGGTATTCTTACTGAACTATTTAAAAAAATTGGAAGTTTAGAACAAGAACAAAGAAAAGAATATGCTTCAAATCTCAATTCTCTAAAAATAAAAGTAACAGAAATTCTTGAAAAAAAGCTTAACAACTTTGATCAGTCAGAAATTAATAAAAAACTTGAAAATGAAAAGGTCGATGTAACTTTACCTGGTCGAACATATTTTTCTGGTAAAATTCATCCTGTATCACAAGTTATAGATGAAGTGACTTCTATTTTTTCTGAAATTGGTTTTTCAGTTGAGGAAGGACCTGATGTTGAAAATGAGTATTATAATTTTTCAGCACTTAATACTCCTGAAAATCATCCAGCAAGAGATATGCATGACACTTTTTATCTTGATCAATCTAAAGATCTGCTTTTAAGAACACATACATCTCCGGTGCAAATTAGAGCAATGTTAAAAAGCAAACCACCATTCAAAATAATTGCTCCCGGAAGAACTTATAGATGTGATAGCGACCAAACTCATTCACCTATGTTTCACCAATTAGAGGGCTTGCATATTGATAAAGACATAAATATGGGTCATCTGAAAGGATGTTTATATTATTTTGTAAAAAAATTCTTTGAAGTAGAAAATGTAAAAATAAGATTTAGACCTAGTCACTTTCCTTTTACTGAACCTTCAGCAGAGGTTGATATTGGGTATAGGATTGAAAATGGAAAAATTAAAGTTGGTGAAGGCGATAAATGGTTAGAAGTTTTAGGTTGCGGGATGGTACACCCTAATGTTTTAAAAAATGCAAAAGTAAATCCAAAACAATATCAAGGTTATGCATTTGGTGTTGGAATTGATAGATTGGCAATGTTAAAATATGGAATTAATGATCTTCGAGCCTTTTTTGAAAGTGATATTAGATGGTTAGAATTCTATGGTTTTGATCCTCTTGATGTGCCAACTAATTATAGAGGTCTTAGCAGATGATTACTTCTCTTTCATGGTTAAAAAATCATCTCTCGACTAAAGCAAATATAAAACAAGTAGTCGAACGTTTAACCGAAATTGGGCTTGAGGTAGAAAATATTAAATCACCAGATAGTGATTTAGATAACTTTGTTATTTGTAAAATTATTAAATCTCAAAAACATCCAAATGCAGATAAACTTAAAATTTGTGATGTTGATATAGGTAAAACAAATTTAGTAAAAGTTGTGTGTGGTGCCCCAAATGCGAAGGAAGGATTGTTCACAGTTTACGCCCCTCCTGGTGCAATTATCCCTAAAACAAAAATGAAGATAAAGGTAGCAAAAATCAGAGGGATAGAATCTTCTGGTATGCTTTGTTCTGGAAACGAACTTAATAAATCTTCTGATAAAGATGGAATTATTGAGCTAAACAAAAACCAAAAAAATATAGGTGACAAATATTTTAAAAGTTCGGCCGAGGAAGTGATGGATATAGCTATAACCCCTAACAGACCAGATTGTTTAGGTGTAAGAGGTATAGCTAGAGATTTAGCAGCATCAGGCTTAGGTCAATTAAAAAAACAACCTCCAATCAAAATAAATCAAAAATTTAAACAACCAATTAAAGTTTCAATAAGTAAAGAAAAAAACCAAGGATGTGGAGCTTTTGGAAGTATATACATAAAAAATGTTGAGAATAAAGAAAGCCCTAGTTGGCTTAAAAATAAAATTATATCTTTAGGCTTAAAACCTATTTCAGCAATTGTAGATATTACAAATTATATAATGTTTGATTTAAATAGACCACTACATGCTTATGATGCGGATAAAATTAATAAAGAAATAATAGTAAGAAATTCTAAAAAAGGCGAGTCTTTTGAAGCGCTGGATAATAAAAAATATACACTTGATCATAACATGTGTGCGATCACAGATAAATCAGGAGTGCTAGGCCTCGGAGGAGTTATTGGAGGAACAAGATCTGGAACAGAACTTTCAACTAAAAATGTTTTATTAGAATCCGCATATTTTTATCCATCTGAAATTCGTAAAACTGCAAAACGTTTAAATATAGATACTGACGCGAAATATAGATTTGAAAGAGGCATTGATCCAAATTCAATTAAAATAGGTTTAGAATTAGCAATGTGTATGGTTTTAGATATTTGTGGTGGTGAGGCAAGTAAATTCTCATTTGTAGGTAAGTTAAAAAGTAATAATAAAATAATAGATTTAAACTATGATAAGTTTTTAAATGTTATTGGTTTTTCAATTACAACCTCTGAAATTAAAAAAATACTAACCTCTTTAGGTTGTGTTGTAAAATCAGGGAAAAAAAGTATTAAAGTCACCCCACCATCATGGAGACCAGATATTAAGGAGGACATAGATCTCATCGAAGAGTTAGTAAGAATAAAAGGTTATAAAAATATACCTCTAATTATTCCAGAAAAGGAAAATATCAAGGAAACATTAAATAATAGACAAAAACTTTTTCATTTTTCACAAAGAGCTGTGGCTTCAAAAGGATTTACAGAAGCAATCACTTGGTCTTTTACAGATTCAAAAGTAGACAATTTTTTCTCTGATTTAAAAGATGAGATTAGATTATCAAATCCAATATCTAGCGATCTCGATGTTTTAAGATCATCTCTTTACTCTAATTTAATGATAGGTGCTAAAAAAAATATACATAGAAACTTTGAAGATTTAATGCTATTTGAAATTGGTCCAGTTTTTCAAGGAAAAGAACCTGGAAAACAATCAACAATGATTGGAGCTATTAAAACTGGAAAGTATTCTAGAAAAAACTGGATTGAAAAAGAAAGAAATTTTGATGTTTTTGATATTAAAAGCGATGCACTAAGAACCCTAAGTGAAATAGGAATTGATGGTAATAAAATAGTAGCTAGCAATAAAACAAAACAATGGTATCACCCTGGAAGATCCGGAATGTTATCACTTGGATCAGCTAAGGGTTCCGAATTAGCTTACTTTGGAGAAATACATCCATCAATTATAAAAAAACTGGATCTAAGAGTTGAAAGCGTACTAGGTTTTGAAATTTTTTTAGACAATGTACCAGAATCAAGAAAAAAAATTCGGGAAACTAAACCACAATTTATCGTTTCAGATTTTCAAAAAGTTATTAGAGATTTTGCTTTTGTTATCGAAGATAAACATAGCTCTGGAGAGATTGTTAATTTAGTTAAAAATGTAGATAAAGAATTAATTAAAACGGTAAAAATCTTTGACATTTATCAAGGAGAAAATATTGAAAAAGGAAAGAAATCTATTGCTTTTAATGTGACATTTGAACCAAAACATAAAACTTTAAGTGAAGAAGATATTGATCAAGTAAGTAAGAAAATTGTATCTATAGTTCAAAGCACAACCGGTGCAATACTGAGATCTTAATGTCTGATATAGAGAGAATACGTAATTTTTCAATAATTGCACACATTGATCATGGAAAATCTACATTAGCAGATCGAATAATTCACAAATGTGGAGGGTTAACAGATAGAGAGATGAAATCACAGGTGCTCGATTCTATGGATATAGAAAGAGAAAGAGGGATTACAATTAAAGCTCAAACTGTGAAATTAAAATATAAAGCTAAAGATGAAAAAGAATATATTTTAAATATCATTGATACTCCTGGTCATGTTGATTTCGGCTATGAAGTAAGTCGTTCATTGTCTGCCTGCGAAGGATCTTTATTAATAGTTGATAGCACACAAGGAGTTGAGGCTCAAACTTTAGCCAATGTTTACCAGGCATTAGAAATTAATCATGAAGTTATTCCAATCCTAAATAAAATAGATTTGCCAGCATCAGATATTGAAAAAACAAAAAAAGAAATTGAAGATGTAGTGGGTATAGATACATCAAATGCAATTAGCTGTTCAGGAAAAACTGGAGAGGGAGTGGAAGATATCTTAGAAGCAATTGTTAATACTTTGCCCGCACCTAAAGGAAAAAAATCAGAGCACTTAAAATCATTGTTAGTTGATAGTTGGTATGACACCTATTTAGGAGTAGTTATTTTAGTTAGAGTTGTAGATGGTAAAATTAAAAAAAATATGAAAATTAAATTAATGTCCAATAATGAAGAATATGTAATTGAAAAAGTTGGAGTGTTTACGCCAAAACCAATTGATGTAGAAGAATTAAATTCTGGTGAAATTGGATTTATAATAGCTGGCATTAAAACTTTATCTGAAACAAAGGTCGGAGACACTATATGCGACGCTTCAAATCCTATTGTAAAACCTTTACCTGGATTTAAACCTAGTAAGCCAGTAGTTTTTTGTGGTTTATTTCCAGTAGATAATTCTGAATATCAAAAACTAAAAGATGGTTTAGGAAAATTAAAACTAAATGATGCAAGCTTCTCTTACGAAGCAGAATCTTCTAGTGCGCTAGGCTTAGGTTTTAGATGTGGTTTTCTTGGCTTATTACATTTAGAAATTATAACTGAAAGACTTGAAAGAGAATTTGATGTAAATTTAATTACTACCACTCCTGGAGTTATCTATAAGGTGAATAAAATAAACGGTGACATTATAGATTTGCAAAACCCATCTAACATGCCTGATCCCACTCAAATTGAGAAAATTGAAGAACCTTGGATAAACGCAACTATTATTACACCCGATGAATATTTAGGTCCCATTATAAAGATTTGCCAAGATAAGAGAGGAGTACAAACGAATCTTAGTTATTCAGGAAACAGAGCAGTTTTATCTTATGACCTTCCTTTAAATGAAGTCGTTTTCGATTTTAATGATAGGTTAAAATCAGTTTCAAGAGGATATGCGAGTTTTGATTATGAAATTACAGGCCATAAGGAAGGCGATCTAGTTAAATTAGGCATATTAGTGAACAGCGACCCCGTCGATGCTTTAGCAATGATAATCCACAAAGATTTTGCACAAAAAACTGGACGACAAGTTTGTGAAAAATTAAAAGATCTTATTCCAAGACATAACTTTATGATACCAATTCAGGCAGCTATAGGAGGAAAAATAGTAGCAAGAGAATCAATAAAAGGATTTTCAAAAGATGTACTTACAAAAATTCATGGTGGAGGTGCTGGTGATAGAAAAAAGAAACTACTTAAGAAACAAAAAAAAGGAAAAGCAAGATCAAAACAGTTTGGTAGAGTAGAAATTCCACAAGAAGCATTTATTGGAGTTTTAAAAATAAATAAGTAGTTTTTTTATGAAAATTAATAAAGATAATTAATCTAACTAATTATGTCTTTTTATTTTCTTCTCATATTTTTCTTTATGTTTTTCTAAAGGATCGCCTGTAGTAATTTTAAGGAACCCTCTAACCATTTTAGGCAGTATGCTTATGTTTTTATGCTTTGTATTAATTGAATTTAATTCATTGACCTTTCCAAGCATCGTGTCAAATAAGAGTTTTGTTTCGTAGTAATTTCTCCAGAAAATTCCGTAGAGATATCTTATGAACCATAAAAATTTTGGTAAATTTATATATTTATATCCGTATATTGATGCTGCATTCAATAACTCTTCGTCATTTAAAAAATGATAAATAGCAATAGAAGTATACCACTTATTAATTGAAAGTTTGCTTATATAAAAATTAGTATCAAGCTTAACATCTAGTAATTTTGAGAGTTTAGAAATAGTTTGATTTTTTTCAAAAACAAAATCATCTAATTTTATGTCAAGATAAATTTGTTGTAAATTATTTTTTATTATTTTTTTTTTAAATATTTCTATATTTTTTAAATTAGATAATACATTATTTCTAAATTCAAACTTTGAATTTTGTTTATTAAACCGTTCATATAAAGAGCTTATGTGGTCTAAGGGATTTCGCACTTGCGATATAAATTTTAAGCTGATTTTATTGTTCTTTCTTTTAGCGTACTCTAATATTAAATTTTGAACATTTTCGATATCTATGTGAGACCAAGAATTTTCAATATTTTCTGTTGTAAAGCCTTTTGTAAAATCTAGAGTAACATTTGTATTATAAAAAATATTTTCAAAAATAGTAAATATTTTTTCATTATTTAGAGAATCTAATGAAAACTTCGATTCATCTATATTGTTAGATTTACAAAACTCTTTAAACATATCCAAGTTATTTTTTTTAGTCTTTACATTATTTGCTTTTGGATTTAATAATGCAGATGTAGCCAAGCTCCAAAAACTTTGATGTACAACTTTCACTTTTATGTTTTTTTCTGAGAGTCCAATTATTTGACTTCTAATAATGTGTGTACCCGCTCCATCAGTTGAAAGATAAAATATATAATTTGGTTTATATGATTTCATTAAATTTAACTTTATATTTTAAAATATATCCTATCATTAACTTAAAATCTTACTTATACATAAACAAAAGGAGAGATGGCCGAGTGGTTGAAGGCGCACGCTTGGAAAGTGTGTATACGAGCAATCGTATCGTGGGTTCGAATCCCACTCTCTCCGCCAAAGACGTGGCTCATTTAAGCAACGCAACTTAACTCAACTTTCATAATTGCAAAGTGATCACACACTGATCACAAATGAAAGGCAGAAAGTTATGGTTATACGAAAAATGCGTAAGAAGTGGCAATGTCTAGTTAGGCTCAAAGGTGTAGCGATCACACAGAGTTTTTTCAGCAAATCTGATTCAAGATTATGGGGTCAAAAGACTGAGGTTGATATTACCAATGGTGTCTATCTAAAGAATCTAAAGCTGATCGAGATGAGACTGAAAGATTTACTGCATCTATATTTAGAGAAAGCTTTGCAAAAATCTAAACGCCCAAAAATCTTAAAGTATGATGTCGAGATGTTAAGACGAACATCACTTGCAAGATATACTTTAATGCAGTTGTCGCCAGTTAAGATTTGCGTGTTTCGTGGCTTTTGCTGCATTTATCATAGTTTTAGAAATATTTTTCGGAGTAGCAGTTACGTTGAATTAGCCTCTGGTTTCGAGGCGCTTGGTTAATTGTAGCAAAAAATTTCTATGAAGACCACCTGTTCAAAACTTGGAATAAAGGGGTTTCTTATCTAAAGTGACTATAATCAATAATTAATTATTCG
>Ga0209089_10000408_pt1 | contig 39842 bp, 39 predicted proteins | sample ArcticOcean_MG_C_FD_187431 | JGI IMG/M metagenome (GOLD analysis project Ga0209089, IMG submission 187431) | Marine microbial communities from western Arctic Ocean - ArcticOcean_MG_CB2_150 (SPAdes) (version 2) | ecosystem: Environmental > Aquatic > Marine > Oceanic | place: Arctic Ocean: Canada...
AGTAGATGGATTTGATAAAAACATTGATGCTGTTTTTGGAAATTTAAAGTTTTATAATAATAAAAAAATTACTAGAAAATGGATTTCAAAACCATTCAAAAAAGGTGCGTTTAAAAAGGCTTGGATGCCCCCACATCCAACGTTTTATTGTAGAAAAAGTATTTATAATGAGCATGGTTTTTATAATGACTCATTTAAAATTGCAGGTGATTTTGAATTAATGTTAAGATTTATTGAATTATATAAAATAAAAACAAAGTTTATTAATAAAAACTTGATTAAAATGAAAGCCGGAGGAATAAGTAACTCGGGTTTAATGAGTAAAATAATAATATTAAATGAAGAATTTAAAGCTTTTAGAATAAATAAAATCAGCTTGAATAAAATTTCGTATATACTTAATAAGGCAATCAAAATAAAAGAATTTTTATGATTGTATTATCTTTACTTAAATTATAAATTATAATGAAAGGTATTATTTTAGCAGGCGGAACTGGTTCTAGATTATTCCCAGTGACTAAGGGGGTTTCTAAGCAATTACTGCCAATTTATGATAAACCTATGGTTTATTACCCTTTATCTGTTCTTATGCAAGCTGAAATCAAAGAAATACTCTTGATAAGCACCCCTCAGGACTTGGGTCAATATCAAAGACTTCTTGGAGACGGAAGTCGATGGGGTATTAACTTGAGTTATCTAAAACAGGATAAACCAAATGGATTAGCTGAAGCTTTTATCATAGGAGAATCTTTTATTAAAAGCGATCCAGTATGTCTAGTCCTTGGAGATAATATTTTCTATGGATCCGATTTAATTAGCCATCTAAAATTTGCAATTAATCAAACAAATGAAAGTCAAAAAGCAACAGTTTTCGGTGTTAAAGTAAAAGACCCTCAAAGATATGGTGTAATAAGCTTTGATGAGAAAGGAAATCCAAATGAAATTATAGAAAAGCCTAAAATTCCTTCAAGTGATTATGCTGTGGCTGGATTATATTTTTATCCAAACTCAGTAATTGAAATTGCAAAAACAATTAAACCTTCGGATAGAGGAGAGTTAGAAATAACATCGATAAATCAATTTTTTTTAAATGATAAAAAACTCAATATTGAAAAATTGGAAAGAGAATTCACGTGGCTCGATACTGGTACTCATGAATCTTTATTAGAAGCCAGTCAGTTTATTCAGACAATTGAAAAAAGACAAGGTTTAAAGGTTGGTTGTTTAGAAGAAGTAGCATTCCAAAATGGATGGATTTCAAAACAATTATTGATTAAAACAGCTAATTCATTAAAAAATACTGGATACGGAGAATATCTAATAAACAAATATTCTGGTAATGATAATTGAGACCACCGAATTTAAAGATGTTCTAAAAATAACAACTAAATCTTTTAAAGATGATAGGGGATCTGTTCGAGAGAACTTTCGTTTGGATAAACTTGAAAATTTTATTGAAAGAAAAATATTCTTTTGTCAAGATAATTTAGCACATTCAAAAAAAGGAGTAATAAGAGGTCTGCATTATCAACTAGATCCATATAGCCAATCAAAATTGGTGTCTGTCATTAAAGGAGAAGTATTGGATGTTATCGTTGATATTAGAGAGGGTTCTCCAACTTTTGGAAAGCACATATCGTTTAAGCTTAATGAACATAATCAACAACATTTATTTATTCCGAGAGGGTACGCTCATGGATATATCACTCTTAGTGATGAATCTATTTTTCATTATAAAGTTGACAATTATTATAATAAGACTAGTGAGGGAAGTATAGCTTTTGATGATTTAAAACTTAAAATTAACTGGAGAGTACCAAAATCTGAATGGGTTATTTCAGAAAAAGATCAGAATAATCCTATTTTAGATAAAGCGTTGCTATTCGATTATAATTTTAATCTCTATGATTAATGTTTTAGTAACAGGTGGTGATGGTCAAATGGGAAAATGCCTAGATCATATAAAGTCTAAATACTCTTCTATTAAGTTTCATTTTTTAAGTAAAGATAAATTAGATATTACAATTTATAAATCACTTTTAAGCTTTATACAAAACAATGAAGTTGATGTTATAATTAATTGTGCCGCATATACTAAAGTTGATAAAGCAGAAGACGAACCTGATAAAGCAAAAAATATTAATGTTTTAGGAGTAAAAAACTTAATAAAAATTTCAGAAACATTTCATGTCAAATTAATTCACATTTCCACTGACTATGTTTTTAATGGTTATGGGATAAACGATTTAAAAGAAGAAGATAAAACAAACCCTCTTGGGGTTTATGGAAAAACTAAGCTTGAAGGAGAAAATCTAGTTTTAGATTCAAAGTCAGAAGCAATAATTATTAGAACGTCATGGTTATTTAGTCCATTTGGAAATAATTTTGTTAAGACAATTTTAAAACTATCTCATTTAAAACAAAAGATCTCGGTAATAAATGATCAATGGGGAAAACCAACATATGGTATAGATTTAGCCGAAACAATTATTAAATTAATCCATTCGTCAAATTCATTTAAAAATAAAATTTATCATTTTTCAAATAAAGGAGTTACTTCATGGTATGATTTTGCAAAATCTATAATTGAATTAAGTGGATCAAAATGTAATTTAGCTCCTGTTAAAACTGAAAACTATCCCTTAAAAGGATTAAGACCAAAAAATTTAGATTTGAACACTGAGCTTATTGAAACTACTCTTAACTTGCAAATTCCTAATTGGAAAGACTCGTTAAATGAGTGCTTAAAAATGATTAAATGAGTAATTATAAAAAAAACATATTAATTACTGGAGGTGCAGGCTTTATTGGATCCCATCTAGTAATTCAATTAGTAAAAAAGTATTCCGATTACAGAATAATTAACATTGATTCATTAACATATGCCTCCAATCTTAAAAATTTAGTTGATATTGAAAAATCATCAAATTATATTTTTGAAAAGATTGACATTAGAGATAAAAAATCAATTTATAAAGCTCTAGTTAAATATGATATTGATAACATAATTCATTTAGCTGCGGAATCACATGTTGACAATTCAATTAATGAGCCTTTAGAATTTGCAGAAACTAATGTGATAGGGACTTTAAATCTTTTAGAATCAGCAAGAGAATTATGGAAAAATAATTTTTTGAATAAATGTTTTTATCATGTATCTACAGATGAAGTATATGGAAGTTTAGGTCCAAAGGGATCATTCTCTGAAATAACAGCCTATGATCCAAGATCACCATATTCTGCATCTAAAGCCTCCTCAGATCATTTTGTTAAAGCTTATTTTCACACATATAAAATGCCCATAATAGTTTCAAACTGCTCAAACAATTATGGCCCTAATCAGCATTCAGAAAAACTCATACCACTTATGGTAAGTAAAATTTTCAATAATGAAAGCTTACCAATTTATGGTGATGGAAAGAATATAAGAGATTGGCTTTTCGTGAAAGATCATATTGATGCGATTGATTTAATTTTTCATAAGGGAAAAAAGGGTGAGACGTATAATATTGGAGGAAACAATGAATTAAATAATATTGACCTTGTAAACAAAATAATATTTGAAGTAGATGACGCTCTTAAAAGGCCATTTGGCTCCTCAAAAAAATTAATTTCCTTTGTAGTCGACCGAAAAGGCCATGATTTTAGATATTCCATCGACTCTTCTAAATTAAAAAATGAATTAGGATGGATTCCCAGAACATCATTTGAAAAAGGGCTGCAATTAACCGTAGAATGGCACCTTAAAAGTCTAAAAAGAAATTAATTATTACATTTATCAAAAAAATAAGATTATGAACACATCTGATATAGGTAAGCTTGTTTTAAGAGTCTTCTTTTCATTATTAATGTTAACTCATGGATGGGGAAAACTAAACAGATTGTTTGCTGATGAAGTGAAATTTGGAGATCCACTAGGAATAGGTTCTGTCCCTACACTTATTTTAGCTGTTTTTGCAGAATTTGTTGCACCAATACTTATTATAATTGGATTTAAAACAAGATGGATTTCATTATTACCGATTGCAATTATGACTGTAGCAGTTTTAATTGTCCATGCAAGTGACCCATTTAAAAGACAAGAATTACCATTGTTATATCTTACAGGCTTTGTAGCAATTGCTCTAATAGGTCCTGGAAAATATTCTATTGATAAAAAATAGTCATAAAAGTAGTTATTTTTGTTTTGATTAATTCTTAAAAAACATATCTTTGCCCTCCGAAATAATATAAAAATGTACGCAATTGTAGAGATAGCAGGGCAACAATTTAAAGTTGCAAAAGATCAAAAAGTCTTCGTACATCGTTTACAAGAAAAAGAAGGGTCAAAAGTTTCTTTTGACAAGGTCTTACTTTTAGATGATGGGACAGAAGTTAAAGTTGGCGCCCCAACAATAGATGGGGTATCTGTTAACGCTAAAGTTATTAATCACTTAAAAGGTGACAAAGTAATTGTTTTCAAGAAAAAAAGGAGAAAAGGGTATCGTGTCAAAAATGGACACCGTCAATATCTATCCGAAATTCAAATTTCTAATATTTCATCCTCTGGAAGCAAATCTGTAAAACAAGTAGAAGATAAACCAGAGTTAAAAGCTAAACCAAAGTCAAAAGCTAAACCGGTTTTAAAAGCTAAACCTAAAAAAGCTTCTAAACAAAAGCCTCAAAAGCAAGATTTATCTTCCATGAGCGTTTCAGATTTAAAAGTTTTAGCAAAAGAAAAAGAAATAATTGGAATATCAAAAATGAAAAAAGCAGACTTAATAAAAGCTTTAAGTTAAAATTTTAAAATCAATTAATCATGGCACATAAAAAGGGAGTTGGTAGTTCAAAAAACGGAAGAGAATCCGAATCAAAACGTCTTGGGGTTAAAATTTTTGGTGGGCAAGCTGCTCGCGCAGGAAATATTATAGTTCGTCAGCGAGGAACTGCTCATAATCCAGCAGAAAATGTTTATTTAGGAAAAGATCATACGCTTCACGCTCAAATTGATGGTATCGTTGAGTTTTCTAAAAAGAAAAATAATAAATCATATGTTTCTATAGTTCCTTTTAAGATATAGTAAATAGAAATAGCTTAATAAGATTAAAACCCCCTCAATTGATTGAGGGGGTTTTTTATTACTTAAAGAATTTAATATCTGTAATAATCAGGCTTATAAGGGCCTTCTACAGTAACACCTATATATTTTGCTTGTTCTTCAGACAATGATTCTAATTCTATACTTAAATGTTCTAGATGAAGTGCTGCAACCTTTTCATCTAAATGTTTGGGTAGCATATATACCTTATTTTCATATTTTTCAGGATGTTGCCATAATTCTATTTGAGCCAAGGTTTGATTTGTAAATGAATTACTCATTACAAAGCTTGGGTGGCCAGTAGCGCATCCAAGGTTAACTAGACGCCCTTCTGCAAGAATAATTAATTCATTTCCGTTTTCAAGAGTATACAGGTCAACTTGTGGTTTGATCTCAGTTTTTGTATGACCATACTTTTTGTTTAACCAGGCCATATCAATTTCATTATCAAAGTGACCTATATTACAAATAATAGATTTGTCTTTCATTTTTAAAAAAGCATCTTTACCAATAATATCTTTATTTCCTGTAGCAGTAATAACTATATCAGTATTACTAATAACTGACATTATTTTCTTAACTTCAAATCCATCCATTGCTGCTTGTAAAGCACATATTGGATCAATTTCACTAATAGTAACTATAGCTCCAGCCCCAGCAAAAGATGCGGCAGTGCCTTTACCCACATCTCCATAACCTGCTACAAGAACTCTTTTACCAGCCAACATTATATCAGTTGCTCTTCTAACTGCATCAACAGCACTTTCTTTACAACCGTATTTATTATCAAATTTTGATTTAGTTACGGAGTCATTAACATTTATTGCAGGAAGTGGCAGAGCTCCATTTTTCATTCTTTCATATAAACGATGAACTCCTGTTGTAGTTTCCTCAGAAAGACCTTTTATATTATCTATTAACTCAGGATACTTATCTAAAACCATATTTGTTAAATCTCCACCATCATCAAGAATTAAATTAAGTGGTTTTATATCTTCTCCAAAAAACAAGGTTTGTTTAATACACCAATCAAATTCTTCTTCATTCATTCCTTTCCAAGCATATACTGGAATTCCTGCAGCAGCAATAGCCGCAGCGGCATGATCTTGAGTAGAAAATATATTACAAGAACTCCAGGTTACATTAGCTCCCAGAGCAACAAGCGTTTCAATTAAAACTGCAGTTTGAATTGTCATATGAAGACAACCAGCTATTCTTGCTCCTTTAAGAGGTTTATGTTTTCCATATTGTTTTCTAATAGACATTAAGCCTGGCATTTCGGCTTCGGCTAATGTTATTTCTTTTCTACCCCATTCTGCTAAACTTATATCTTTAACTTTATAAGGTGAATAGTTAACTTTTGCTTTTAATTGCATAGTATATTTGTATATATATTATACAAAAATACATACAAAATCTGCCATTAACAATGCCATTTATATCAAAAACTAATTTTAAAAACTTTGACCTCTATCTATGGAAAATAGAAGAGAGTGAAATAAGATTAGAAAATGGAATTACTATAACAACATCCTTAAGAGAAAGATTGAAAAGTATGCGGAGTGAAGAACACAGAAAAGGAATTCTTTCAGTACGTCAACTAATGAAAGTTGCAGATGTTTTAGAAAGTGATCTTTATTACGATTCTGATGGATCTCCTAACTTAAAATCTAATAAACATATATCTATTTCACATTCAAAATATTTTTCAGGAATAGTTTTAAGTGATTTTCAGATAGGTATTGATATAGAATCTTGTCGAGAAAAAATCAATAAAATAGCTCCTAGGTTTCTTCATGAAAAAGAGCATTTTGCTTTAGGAAAAATCGAAGATTTAACATATGTTTGGACTGCAAAAGAAGCAATTTATAAAGCATTTCGTACTTCAGGCATTAACTTTTCAAAACAAATATGTGTCGACAAGCCTTGTAATTCAGCAAAAGCAGGACAGGGCAAGGTTCTTTTTAATGATCAATTCAGATTCTTTGAATTATCATATATCAAATTAGACTCTCACTTTGTAACTATTGCATATGAAACAACTTAATGTATTGAATTATATATTATACTTTTGATTAACCCCTATACAATTAAATGCCTTCTATTTTAGAATTTTTATTTGCACCATATAGTGAATATTCTACTTTAAATATTTCACTAGAACTTATTGCTGTTATTTTGGGTTTTTTTAGTGTGTGGTTTTCAAAAAATAATAATATATGGGTTTATCCAACTGGAATGGTCTCAACTTCTATATATGTTTATCTTCTTTTTTATTGGGGTCTAATTGGTGATATGCTTGTTAATGCGTATTATTTTTCTATTAGTATTTATGGGTGGTATTATTGGACTCGTTCTAGAAATGGTATAGCTATAAATCCAATTTCTACAATGAATAAGAGTGATAATAAAACCTCGCTGATTTTATTTGCCTTTGCAATTGTATTTGTTTTTGTTGTGTATAATATTTTTGATATGTGGAATAATATTATTGCATACATTGATACAATCACTACAGCTATTTTTTTTGTTGGAATGTGGTTAATGGCAAGAAGAAAAATAGAAAATTGGTTATTTTGGATAGTCGGAGACATCATTTCAATTCCTATGTATTTATATAAAGGATTAGCCTTAACAAGTTTTCAATATTTAATTTTTACTTTTATTGCTGTCGCTGGTTATTTTGCATGGAAAAAAGAAATTTCGAATGTCTAATAATAAATGCTTAAAAATTGTTTTATTTGGTCCAGAGTCCTCAGGAAAAACTACTCTTGCAAATCATTTAGCTGAACATTATAAAACTAAATGGGTTCCAGAATTTGCTAGAGATTATCTTCAGAGAAAATGGAATAAAAACAATGAGGTTTGTGGTCTTGATGATTTACCAATTATTGTTAATGGACAGAAAAGTCTCGAAAATAAACTTTTAAAAAGTGCTAATAATATTATTTTTTGCGACACAAATGCTGTTGTAACACAAATTTGGTCCCAAACACATTTTAATGGGTACTGTTCTCCAGAGATATTAAAAGTAGCTAAGCAATCCAATCATGATTTTTATTTATTAACTAATATTGATGTTCCGTGGAAAAATGATAATCTAAGAGATCGTCCGAATAACAGAAAAAAAATGCTAAAAGTTTTTCAAAAAACTCTTGAAACATATAATTTTCCATTCAAATTGATTTCAGGCGATATAAATAGCCGATTAAAATCTTCTATTGAAATTATAGACAAACTTATTAAAAACTAATAAAATTAATTTGTTATTTAATTTTCATCCATATATTTGTAATGTCTCAAAGGGGTGCCAAATTGGCTGAGATTACACCCATAGAACCTGAGCAGGTAATGCTGCTAAGGGATTTATATTTTTAATCCATAAAATAATCCCCCCTTTATTTAAATAAAGATATTTAAATGAAAATAATAATTAGAGGATTTATATTTTTAACATTTTTGAATGGTTTTTCACAAGAATTAGAACTGGAAAAACCAATTGACTCACTTAAAATCTATATATTAGAGGAAGTAAGAGTCTCAACTATTAGAGCAAAAACAACAGACCCAGTAACTCAAACAAATATTAATCAAGAAGACGTAAAGTCTCGTAATTTAGGTCAGGATATACCTATTTTGTTAAATTATTTACCTGGTGTTGTTACAACTAGTGATGCAGGAGCAGGTATTGGTTATACAGGAATACGTGTAAGAGGAAGTGATGCTTCTAGGGTTAATGTAACATTAAATGGAATACCTTTTAATGATTCTGAATCACAGGGAACATATTGGGTTAATCTTCCAGATTTTGCTAGCTCAATAGAAAGCATCCAACTACAAAGAGGTGTGGGGACATCAACTAATGGAGCCGGTGCTTTTGGAGCTAGTTTAAATATTTTAACTGATGCTATGCAAAATGAAGCTTCATCATTATTAAGCACTAGCGTTGGAAGTTTTAATACATTAAAAAATACATTAAAATTTTCAACAGGACTTTTAAATAATTATTTCGAATTATCAGGTCGTTTATCTAAAATTACATCTGATGGTTATATTGATAGAGCTAGATCTAATTTGAAATCATATTTTTTACAAGGAGCATTTAAAGACGAGAATACATTAATAAAAGCTATTGCTTTTGGTGGTCATGAAATAACTTATCAATCTTGGTATGGTATAGAAGATTTATCCAACCGAACATATAATCCTGCTGGTGCAATTTATGACCAGAATGGATTATTAACAGGGTTTTATGATTCTCAAGAAGATAATTATCGCCAAGATCATTACCAGTTTCACTGGAATGAGCAAATCAATTCTTCATGGACTACTTCTTTAGGTTTAAATTACACATATGGAAGGGGATACTATGAAGAGTATAATGACTCTGCTCCCGACACTAATTTTTCATACTTAGGATTAACTTCATTTAATATTGGAAGCGAAACTATTTCAACAACTGAAAATGTTACAAGAAAATGGTTAGATAATGATTTTTACGTGATAATAGCAAGCGCAAATTATATTAAAGGTCAAACTCGCTTAGACATGGGAATATTGTTAAGTAGATATATAGGAGATCATTTTGGAACATTATTATGGGCTCAAAATTCAGGGGATGTATTGCCAAGAAAGAAATTTTATGAAAATCAAGGGGGTAAAAAAGAAATAAATATTTATGCAAAATTAGAACAACCTTTAACAGATCAAATTACTGGATTTATTGACCTTCAATACCGAAGCGTAAATTATGCTATTAATGGTATTTTGGCAGGCCCTCAATTATTTAATGTTGGTAATAGGTATAGTTTTTTTAATCCAAAAGCAGGTTTAACATATGAAATATCTGATGATCATCAGCTTTATTTTTCTTATTCAAAAGCACAAAAAGAACCAAACAGATCTGATTTTGAAAATGGAAATCCAAAGCCTGAAATATTAAATAATTTTGAACTAGGCTGGAGAGTTAATAAAAATACTTTTCAGGTATATTCTAATATATATTTAATGGCATATAAAGATCAATTAGCATTAACCGGTGGCTTAGATAATGTTGGAACCCCAATAAGAGAAAATATAGGAGAAAGTAGTAGGTTGGGTATAGAAATTGAGGCTAAAGTAAACTTATCTGATAAATGGTTGTTACAGTCTAATATTGCAATTAGTAAAAACACCAATAATGATTTTTATTTTAAAAGAGACGGTGTTTTAAATTACCTTGGTAACACCCGTTTATCGTATTCACCTGAGTTAGTTTTGGGAAATATTCTAACATTTAAACCTAAAACAAATTTAGATATAGGGTTATTAACAAAATACGTTGGAAAACAGTACATGAGTAATATTGAAGCTGAAGGCTCAAAATTAGAATCATATGCAGTAAACGATATTAATATTAGTTATCAATGGAAGCCTAAATCTATTATAAGTCAAATGACTCTGAATTTATTAATTAATAATTTATTTGACAAAAAGTATATTTCAAATGGATATTTTTATACTTATGATGACAATTGGTCTTCGATAAATCAGATAACAACTATTGAAGGAGCAGGATACTACCCTCAGGCTGGAATTAACTTTCTTACAGGGTTAACAATAATTTTTTAATTAGAAATAATAATTGTATTTCCGGATCTTTCAGATCTATAATTTAAAAGGGGGTATTGTGAAGAATTTACAATACCTCCTTCTAATAATTGACCGGTTGCAAGGCTATATTTAAAATTGTCACAGCTACAATTAGCCAGAAGCCCTTCGATTGAAAGTTTGGAACAAATTTCCAATTTATGATTTGAGCAACTAGCTTCCCAAGCAAAGATGTCATTTCCATTAATGTTAAAAATTAAAATCCCATTAATTCCCCCATATGGTATGAATTTACTGCCTCCAGCAAAATTTAAATTATCATATTCAGGTAAATTCAAATTAATACTGTGGCTAAATGAAACTTCATATAGGTAAGGATTTCTTTTTATACCATCCCTGCTACAAGAAAACATAAGAATTAAAACAAGTAATGTCCCCAATTTTTTCAAAGTATGTAAACTTAAAAAGGCTTCAATTTTCATATATTTGTTTATTGCCTGAATATAGATTTAGGTTTTATCTGGTTTTTACCAAAGTACAAAGTTATGAGTAAGGTTTCATATTATACTGAAGAAGGTCTAAAAAAACTTCGAAATGAGTTAAATCAGCTAAAAGATGTTGAAAGACCTAAGGCTTCTCAAGCTATTGCTGAGGCTAGAGATAAAGGTGATTTAAGTGAAAATGCTGAGTATGATGCTGCAAAAGAGGCTCAGGGGATGTTAGAACTTCAGATCTCCAAAATGGAAAAAGTTCTTTCTAATGCTAGAATTATTGATGAATCTCAATTAGACATGTCTAAAGTTTTAGTTTTATCAACAGTTGAGGTAAAAATTTTAAGTACGGGGCAATTAATGAAATATACTTTAGTTGCGCAGACTGAAGCAGATTTAAAAAGCGGTAAGATTTCTGTTGAATCACCTATAGGAAAAGGTTTGTTAGGTAAAGGTGTTGGTGAAATTGCAGAAATTTCGATTCCAAATGGAAAAATAGAATTAGAAATAATTAATATTAATAGAGGTTAATGGAAAGTGTTTTTTCTAAATTAATCAGTGGAGAGTTGCCATGTCATAAAGTAGCTGAGTCTGATGATTTTTTAGCATTTTTAGATATTAATCCTAATACTGAAGGACATACTCTTTGCATTCCTAAAAAAACTGAAGATAAAATCTTTAATCTTTCAGAAGAAGAATACACTAGCTTAATGCAATTTAGCAGAAAAGTAGCTTTGGCATTAAGAAAAACAATTAAATGTAAAAGAGTTGGAGTTAGTGTTATTGGCCTTGAAGTCCCTCATGTTCATATTCATTTGATTCCAATAAATAGCATGGAGGATATGACTTTTCAAAAAAAAGTAAAAGTTGATTCAAAAACAATGGTTCGATTAGCTAATACTATAGCTTCAAATTTTAACTAGCAATTTGTAATTCAATTGCAAAAGTAGTTCCTTTTTCAGGAAAAGAGTTTTTTATATATATTTTACCTCCATGATAATCATTGATTATCCTTTTTGCTAAAGAGAGTCCAAGGCCCCAACCTCTTTTTTTTGTTGTAAAACCTGGATTAAATACTTTATTAAAGATTTCAGGCTTAATGCCTTCCCCATTGTCTTTAACTAAAATCATTAGGCTTTTGTCTTTTAAATCTATAGAAATAATAATTTGACCCTCACCTTTCATTGCATCAACCCCATTTTTAATAAGATTTTCTAAAGCCCAACTTAATAGTTGGCTATTTACTGGAGCTATAATTGATTCATTTGTCATGAGTGTTTTAAAAACAATCAGATTTGAACTTCTTTTTTGAATGTAAAGAACAGTTTCTTTAATTATTGAAGTTACATTTTGAAATTCTAAAACTGGATCAGAACCAATTTTAGAAAATCTTTCGGTTATTATTTTAAGTCGATCGATGTCTTTCTCCATTTCTGAAATGCTTACCTCAGGTTTTCGCCCTTCTTTCATTAAAGTAGTCCAACCTATTAAAGATGATAAGGGTGTTCCAATCTGGTGAGCAGTTTCTTTGGCCATTGCGGCCCAAAGTCTATTTTGTTCAGAAATTTTGTTTGTTTTAAAAATAAAATAGAGTAGCAAACCAAAAAGCATAATAATTAGAAAAAGAGCTAATGGGTAATATTGAAGTTTTTTGAGTAAAATAGAATCACCATAATATAATTTTTGATTAACTAAAAGTTTTCCGGAAATTGAATCTCTATATTGAATTATAATAGGGTTATTCTCTTTTTTAATTTTCTCTAAATTATCATAGAGTTTAATAGAATCGGATTCTAATACTCCTTCAAAATTTTTAAAATCAATTATTTTGTCATTAGCATTTACCTGAAACATAGGATTTATACCAGTTTGCTGAAGAACCTCAAATGTTAGATTGTTAGGTTTTTTATTTTCAATAAAATCTTTTTGTGCCATGGCCCACAATTCCATTTTGAGCCTTTCTTCTTTTTTTAACTTTTGGAAAAGAACATTTGTGTTCCAAACAATGAGAATTACAATTAAAAAGGCAACTAAAGGCCAGATTCGCTTTATAGATAGAGTTATTTTTCTAGTCACGAAAATTATTTATTGCAAGATAATTTAATTTAAATAATCTAATGCTATTCAGTTCATAAGGCAAAAAAGTTTTGTTATTTTTGAAAAATAAAATAAAACCTATGGAAATTATTGGCAAAATAAAATGGCTTGATGAAACAAAGGAATATGGTTCAAATGGATTTAGAAAAAGAGAAGTAGTTATAACCACTGAAGAGCAGTACCCTCAAAATATTTTAGTTGAATTTGTTCAAGACAAATGTGATTTATTAAATGCCTTTCAAATAGGCAAACAAGTAAAAGTTAGTATTAATTTAAGAGGAAGAGAATGGACTAATTCTGAAGGTCAAGTAAAGTATTTTAATTCAATTCAGGGATGGCGTATAGAAGAGATAAATGAAGAAATAGATCAAGAAATGCCTCCTATGCCACCACCTACAGCATTTGAAAGTGCTGAGGGTGATGATAATGAGGTTGAGGATGACTTGCCGTTTTAAGATTTAAGCTCTATATATCTAAAGCAGTCGGTTTGATGTCCATTAATTATTCCAGACGCCATTAGATATGCATATATTATTTTTGGACCTAAAAATTTAAATCCTTTTTTCTTTAGATCATCACTAATATTTTTTGCTAATGGCGAAAAATTATTTAAAGGATCTAAATGCTCTCCTGGTTCAGAATGTTTGTTTTTAAATTCAGATAGATACCTATAAAAGCTTCCATAATTTTTCTGAACTTTAATAAATGCTTTTGCATTAGAGATAGTTGATATAATTTTTAACCGATTTCTAATAATTTCTTTATCATTTAAAAGTTTTTCAATTTTTTTTATGTCATAAACTGATATTTTATGACAATCAAAGTTATCGAAAGCATTAATGAAGTTTTTGCGTTTTTTAAGAATTGTATACCAGCTAAGACCTGCTTGAAAAAGTTCTAATATTAAAAATTCAAACAATTTACGATCATCAGAAATTGGAACACCCCATTCTTTATCATGATAGTTTTCATACAAAGTATCATTTGAACACCACGAACATCTAATCTTATCTTTGATAATGAAGCCTTAAATTTAATTTAAGATTAATTTGAACTGTCGATTTCAAACTAAACGAGAGATAATCTAGCAAATTCAGTTACTTTAATATTTTGATTAAATGATGAAACATATTGTGCAACACTTTGCTTTCCATCTTTAATATAATCTTGATTGACAAGAGTATTGTCTTTAAAAAATCTTTTTATTTTTCCTTTGGCAATCTTATCTAGCATTGCTTCTGGCTTGCCTTCTTGACGTAATTGATCTTTGACAATTTCAATTTCCTTTTCAATTACACTTGAATCGACACCTTGTTCATTAAGAGCGATGGGATTCATAGCGGCAGCTTGCATGGCAATATTTTTTGCTATTTCTGCAGCATTCTCAATAGCCTCAGAAAGACCGGTTAATGTTGCAATTTTATTTCCAGCGTGTATGTAAGAACCAACAAATGGGGCCTTTAAGCTTTTAAAACCACCAACTTCAATTTTTTCTCCTATAACTCCAGTTTGCTCAATTAATTTTTCTGAAACTGTCATTCCTTGAAAGTCAGAATTTAAAAAAGATTTAAGGTTGTCATGGTTTAAAGCATTCTTAGCTAGTGCATTTGCAAGGTCTAAATAGGACTTATTTTTAGCAACAAAATCAGTTTCACAATTAATTGAAATTATAACACCTTTTGTGTTTTCCAGATTAACCATAGCTAAGACAGCTCCTTCAGAAGAAATTCTATCAGCTCTATTTGCTGCTACTTTTTGACCCTTTTTACGAAGATTTTCAATGGCTTTTTCAAAATTTCCTTCAGCCTCCACTAAAGCTTTTTTACAATCCATCATTCCAGCTCCAGTGGATTGACGGAGTTTATTTACTTCTGCAGCAGTAATTTTCACGATTATTTATTTTTATTGAATGTTTATTTTTTTTCTTTTGAATTCCGTTTTTTAGGAATAGAAGCATTTTTTTCGGAAGCAGCTTCTACTTCAGGGGCAGCTTCTACTTCAGGGGCAGCTTCTACTTCAGGGGCAGCTTCTACTTCAGGGGCAGCTTCTACTTCAGGGGCAGCTTCTACTTCAGGTACGGCTTTTGATAAATCTGTTTGATTTTCACCTTTTTCTAAAGCTTCTTTTTCATTTTTCCTTTCTGACAATCCTTCTGAAATAGAATCAGTAATAAGACTAAGTATCTTTTCTATAGATTTTGAAGCATCATCGTTAGATGGAATTACAAAGTCAACTTCTCTTGGATCAGAGTTTGTGTCAACCATTGCAAAAATTGGAATATTTAATTTTTGAGCTTCTTTAACAGCAATATTTTCTCTCTTTATATCAACAACAAAAATAGCCCCAGGAAGACGAGTCATGTCAGTAATAGAACCTAAATTCTTTTCTAGCTTAGCCCTCATACGTTCAACCTGTAACTTTTCTTTTTTTGAAAGAGTTTCAAAAGTTCCATCTTTTTTCATTCTATCTACTGCAGCCATTTTTTTAACAGCTTTACGAATAGTCACAAAGTTTGTTAACATACCTCCAGGCCAACGCTCTGTTATATAAGGCATGTTAATGTTTTTTACTTTTTCAGCAACGATATCTTTTGCTTGTTTTTTTGTAGCTACAAAAAGGATTTTTCGCCCTGAAATAGCAATTTTTTTGAGAGCTGATTGAGCTTCTTCAATTTTCGCAGCAGTTTTATATAAATTGATTATATGGATTCCATTACGTTCCATATAAATATATGGAGCCATGTTTGGATCCCACTTACGAGTAAGATGACCAAAATGAACACCAGCGTTCAATAGATTTTTTACTTTTGTTTGTGCCATAATTTTTAGTTTACGTTCTCTGGGATAGTAGCAATAGACATAATCTATTTAGATGCTAAACTTACTTTCGCATTTGCGATAAAACAACTTTGATTAATATATAAATGAATTTTTCTCAAGTGACAGATAAAATTAACGTTTTGAGAATTGGAATTTTTTTCTTGCTTTCTTTTGCCCGAATTTTTTACGTTCAACCATACGAGGGTCACGAGTTAACAATCCTTCAGGTTTTAGAGCAATACGATGTTCTTCATCAACTTTACACAAAGCTCTAGAAATTGCTAGTCGAACTGCCTCAGCTTGACCTGTTATACCCCCTCCTTTAACCGTAACTTTTAAATCATATGATCCTTCAGTTTCAGTAAGAGAAAATGGTTGAATAATTTTGTATTGGAGTGGGGCAGTAGTAAAATAATCAGTATATTTTTTTTTATTAACTGTTATGCCTCCTTTTCCTTTAGATAGAAAAATACGAGCAACTGAAGTTTTACGACGACCAATTGTGTGGATTACTTCCATTATAGTAGATCGTTTAAGTTAATACTAGTAGGATTTTGAGCTTCTTGTTGGTGCTGATCACCTGAATACACTCTTAGGTTTCGAAACAATTCAGATCCTAATTTATTTTTAGGAAGCATGCCTTTAACAGCTTTCTCAACTAATCGAGTATTGTTTTTTTTGTGAACTTGTTCTGCGGTTAGAATTCGCTGTCCTCCAGGGTAACCAGTATGACGTATGTATTGTTTTTGCTTCCATTTTTGTCCCGTAAGAACAAGTTTCTCAGCATTTACAATAATTACATTGTCACCACAATCTACATGTGGAGTAAAATTTGGTTTATGCTTCCCCCTTAATAGAGAGGCAACTGCAGATGCGGTTCTTCCCAAGGGTAAACCTTCAGCATCTACTAATAGCCACTTCTTATCGACAGTGTTAGAATTAGCAGAAACAGTTTTGTAGCTTAATGTATTCACTATTTTATTTTTTTAAACAAAGCATTTATATGCTATTGGGCTGCAAATGTACTATTTAAAAATGTTTTGAAAAAATATTTTTGTTTAAAGTATAAAAAAGAATTAGTGAGCGTCTAACCAGTGTTTACCCTCACCTAAATCAACTATTAATGGCACCTTGAGTTTAAATGCATTTTCCATTTCTCTTTTTACCATCATTTTCAATTCTTTTAATTCTGATTTTAGAACATCAAAAACTAATTCATCATGAACTTGAAGTAACATTTTTGATTTCCAATTTTCAGAAATCAGCTTATTATGAATATTAATCATTGCTAATTTAATTATATCAGCAGCACTTCCTTGTATAGGAGCATTAACAGCATTTCTTTCTGCTGCACCTCGAACTACTGCATTGGCTGAATTTATATCTTTAACATATCTTCTTCTACCAAGAACTGTACTTACATACCCATTCTCTCTAGCATAATCAATTTGATCTTGCATATAACTTCTCAGTTTAGGATATGTTAAGTAATAAGCTTCAATTAGTTCCTTTGATTCTAATCTGTTTAGATTTGTTTGCTGACTTAATCCATAGGCAGAAACTCCATATATTATTCCAAAGTTTATTGTTTTTGCATTGCTTCTTTGTTCACGACTTACTTCATTTAATGGAACATTAAAAACTTTGGCGGCAGTTGACTGATGAATGTCCTCCCCATTTTTAAAAGCTGAAATCATATTAGGATCTTCACTTAGAGCAGCAATAATTCTTAATTCAATTTGAGAATAATCTGCTGCAACAAGCACATGATCATTATCTCTAGAAATAAAAGCTTTTCTTACTTGTTGACCGCGTGACGTTCTAATAGGTATATTTTGAAGATTAGGTTTATTGCTACTTAAACGTCCTGTAGAAGCTACAGCTTGATTGTATATAGTATGAACCCTATTTGTTTTAGGATTTATTTCCTTGGGTAATGCTTCAACGTAAGTATTCAATAATTTTTGAATTGAACGCCACTGTAAAACATCGCTAATAACTTTATGTTCTTTTGATAAATAGGAAAGAACATCTTCAGAGGTTGAATATTGTCCAGTTTTTGTTTTTTTAGGTTTTTTAACCAGCTTTAGTTTTTCAAATAAAATTAAACCAAGTTGTTTTGGAGAGGCAATATTAAAATCTTCTCCAGATTGACTAAATATCTCCTTCTCTAAAAGATTAATATCATTTTTTAATTCTATAGATAGTTCAGCTAAAAAGCCAATATTTAAATTAATTCCTTCACATTCCATTGAGCTTAAAACAGAAACTAAAGGAATTTCAACTTCTTGATATAAACTCAAAGTATTCGATTTAACAAGCTCTTTTTCAAAATGTTGTTTTAATTGAAGAGTAATATCTGAATCCTCAACTGAATATTCTGTTAGAAGAGATAAATCAACATCTCGCATACTACCTTGATTTTTTCCTTTTTTACCAATTAACTCAGTTATTGGTTGTGTTTGATAACCTAGATAAGTTTCAGCTAAAACATCCATCCCATGACGCATATCAGGATTGATTAAATAGTGGGCAATTAGTGTGTCAAAAAGAGGTCCTTTTAAGGAAATACCATAGTTGCTAAGCACTTTAATATCATATTTGAGGTTGTGACCTATTTTTTGAATTTGTAAATGCTCAAAAAATATTTTGAATTTAGCTAAAACTTCATTTGCATCATTTCTGTTTTCAGGAATAACTAAAAAATATCCTTTTCCAATTTCCCAAGAAAACGATACACCAACTAGTTCTGCTTTTAAGGGATCAAGACTTGTAGTTTCAGTATCAAAAGAGACAGATTTCTGATTCAAAAGCTTTTCTATTAATAGTGAAACTCCCAGAGGATTATTGACTACTTGATAAAAATGAGTAACACAGGATAAATTATTTTTTTCAGATGTTAATTCTGATGAACCTCCACCCGGAATATTAAACAAGTCGTATTGATGCCCTTCAATTGTTACTTTTTTAATTTCAGGTTCTTTAACAGTTTTTTCTATCGACTTAGAATCAAAAACTTTTTCAAAACTTTCGCGCATTCTTCTAAACTCTAATTCTTCAAATATTTTTCCAACTAACTGCATGTCTGGCTTTTCTAATTCAAAGTCTTTTGCATTAAATTCTACTGGAACATCTAATAGAATTTTTGCCAGTTCCTTAGAAAGGACACCCATTTCCTTATTTGCTTCGATTTTTTCTTTGAGCTTACCTTTGAGTTTATCTGTGTTGGCTAAAAGATTCTCCATAGATCCAAATTCAGCTAGAAATTTTTTGGCAGTTTTATCACCTACTCCAGGTAACCCAGGTATATTATCAACAGCATCACCCATCATGCCTAAATAATCTATAACCTGTTCTGGTCTTTCAACTTCAAATTTTTCTTGAACTTCTGGAATACCCCATATTTCAATACCATTACCCATTCTTGCAGGACGATACATAAAAATATTCTCTGAAACTAATTGCGCAAAATCTTTATCAGATGTTACCATAAAAGTTTGAAAACCTTCTTTTTCTGCTTTTTTTGCAAGTGTTCCAATTATATCATCAGCCTCATATCCTTCTTTAATAATTATAGGAATATGCATTGCGCTTAGAATATTTTGAATAAACGGCAAAGCTAATTTGATAGCTTCAGGTGTTTCATCACGATTCGCTTTATAATCATCATAAAGTTCTGTTCTTGACCTTGAACCTCCTTTGTCAAAACATACTGCTAAATAATCTGGACGCTCTCTTTTGATTACATCAATTAATGAATTAGTAAACCCCATTATTGCTGAAGTGTTAAACCCTTTTGAGTTTATTCGAGGATTTTTAATAAAAGCATAATACCCTCTAAAAATTAAAGCATAAGCGTCGAGTAAAAACAGACGTTTGTTAGTTGTCATAGACCGAGATTATTTGTCTTAAAATTACAATTTATTGAGTTTCTTTTATTTCTTTGAATTTAATACTTCTTCAATTTTCTTTTGGATTTTATTACTACTCAGATTAATGGATTCATATAGAATGTCTGGATCCCCATGAGAGATAAATTCATGAGGAACCCCAACAGATTCTATTTTCTTCATATAATTATTTGTTTGTGCAAATTCCATTAAAGCAGATCCAAATCCTCCTTTTATAGTTCCTTCTTCAATAGTTATTACACAAGAATAATTATTAAAAACATCATGAAGAATTTTTTCGTCTAAAGGATAAATAAATTCAAATGAATAATGAGAAAATTCTTCAGAAAAATTACTGTTATTAATTGCTTCTTCTACATTTTTAAATAGCGTTCCTAAACTTAAAACAGCAATTGTTTTACCACTTTTTATTTTATAAGCTTTAAATAAATTTAAATTCTTAAAAGATTTATTTACTTTTTCTATTTGTGAATATCCTCTAGGATATCTGACTGCAATAGGTCCATTAGGTCTAGATTGAAATGTATATAAAAAATCTCTAAGTCTTTGGGCATTTCTTGGAGCTACAATTGTTAAATTAGGAATACACCTTAGAAAAGATATATCATAAACTCCATGGTGAGTAGGTCCGTCATGACCAACTATGCCAGCTCTATCGATACAAAAAATAACATTCAAATTTTGAATCGCTACATCATGGATAATTTGATCATAAGCTCTTTGAAGAAATGTAGAATAGATAACACAAAAAGGAACTAATCCTTCACAAGACATTCCTGCTGCAAGTGTTACTGCATGTTGTTCAGCAATTCCAACATCATAACATCTGTCAGGAATTACTTTCATCATTTCATTGAGACCACTTCCTGTTGGCATCGCTGGAGTTATACAGACGATTTTAGAATTAATTTTTGCTAGGTCTAAAATTGTTTTTCCAAAAACTTGTTGATATTTAAGTTTTCTGGTTTTATTTTTTTTGTAAAGTTTTCCGGTCAGTTTATCAAATTTCCCAGGAGCATGATAAAGAATTTGATCTTTTTCAGCCAGGCTTAAGCCTTTTCCCTTAATTGTTCTAACATGTAATAATCTTGGACCTTTTTTTGTTTTTTGGAGTATAAGTTCATTTTGTAATGACTTCATATCATGCCCATCTACAGGGCCATAATAATCTATGTTTAAAGAATTAAAAATATTATTGTTTTTATTTGATTGTATATTTGATTTTTCTAAATAGTTTTTCAATGCTCCAACACTAGGATCAATACCCATTGTGTTATCATTTAGAATAACTAAAACATTTGCTGAAGTGTTGCCCAAATGATTTAAAGCTTCAAAAGCCATACCTGAGGCAATAGAAGCATCTCCAATCACAGAAATATGAATAACATCTTTTTTACCTTTAATTTCTGAAGCTAAGGCCATTCCTAGAGCTGCTGAAACTGTTGTGCCTGCATGACCAGTCCCAAATGAATCGTATTTACTCTCTTTTATTTTTGGAAACCCACTTATTCCTTTCCATTTTCTATTAGATTTAAACTCCTCATATCTTCCTGTTAAAATTTTATGACCGTACGCTTGATGTCCTACATCCCATAAAATTTTATCTATGGGCGTGTCAAAAATATAATGAAGTAAAATTGTAAGCTCAACTACGCCAAGGCTAGCCCCTAAATGCCCTTCATTAGAAGAAATAACATCAATTATATATTTCCTAAGTTCTTTTGAAATAGATTTTAACTGTTTCAATGAACATTGCTTGAGGTCCGAAGGAGACTTAATAGCTTTAAGTTGCATTTAACAAATATAATATTTCGTTTTAGTAACCCATACTTTTTGTAATTTTCAATAATGAAAAACTTACTAGATGATAAATATTTCATGAGAGAAGCTTTGAAGGAAGCAAAAAAAGCTTATGAAATTGGAGAAGTTCCTGTTGGAGCTATAATAGTAATAAAAAATAACATAATTGCAAGAGCTCATAACTTAACACAAACGCTAAATGATGTTACAGCCCATGCTGAAATGCAAGCAATTACATCTGCCTCAAATTATTTAAATGGTAAATATCTAATAGGATGTTCTCTTTATATTACTCTTGAACCATGTGTTATGTGTGCAGGTGCAATATTTTGGAGTCAGCTTGATAGAATAATTTATGGTGCCTCTGATTTGAAAAGAGGATACTCTCTTCATGGAGATTTATTACATCCCAAAACTAAAGTATTTAGAGGAGAGTTTGAAAAAGAGTCAATAGACTTATTGCAAAGTTTTTTTAAAATTAAAAGAAAATAAAAAAACCTCCACTAGGGAGGTTTTATATAGTCTTATACAAAGAATTATAATTTAGTAAGATTGGAAGCTTGCTTCCCTTTGTTACCATCCTCTTCTACATACTCAACTTTATCACCCTCTTGGAGTGAAAGCCCGTTAAGAGCTGTTACATGAACGAATACATCAGCACCCGACTCATCATTTGTAATGAACCCATATCCTTTAGATTCATTGAAAAATTTAACTGTACCAGTCATATTGTAATAATAAAATAATTTCGGCTAAGTTACGCCAACTTTCTTTTCTGAAAACTTTTATTATGTTTTATTTTTTATTTTTTATTTTATTTTTCTTTTCAACTATATTTTTTATTCGATCATAATTCTCTTTATTCAGCGTATAATCCTTTATATCTTTATCTTTCCATCGATGGCATAAAAATATTGGTAAAAAAAATATTATTGAAAAAAGAACAGTGCTTCCTATAATTTTTTCAGATAGAACTTGATTATTTTGATAATTTTTAATAAAAAAACCTATAAAAAGAGATGTTAAGATTGAAATAAATAAAAAACGAAGGACAATCTTCATACTTATGATTTATTCAACTCCAATCCTAATTCATCAAGTTGAGATTTTTCAATCATAGAGGGAGAGTCAATCATAATGTCTCTACCAGAATTATTTTTTGGAAAAGCAATGAAGTCTCTAATTGTTTCTTTGCCTCCAAGAATAGCTACAAATCTGTCTAAACCAAAAGCTATTCCTCCATGAGGCGGAGCTCCGTACTTAAAAGCACCTAATAAAAAACCAAATTGTGCCTGAGCTTCTTTATTAGAAAACCCTAATAAGTTAAACATTTCCTTTTGAAGTTTAGCATCATGAATTCTTATAGAACCTCCTCCAATTTCGTTTCCATTAAGAATAAGGTCATAAGCATTTGCTCTAACTCTTTCAGGAGAGCTTTTCAATAAACCAAGATCTTCTTTTTTTGGAGATGTAAAAGGATGATGCATAGCATGATATCTTTTTGATTCTTCATCCCATTCTAATAGTGGAAAATCAGTCACCCAAAGTGGTGCAAAAAGATCTGGATTACGCAGATTATTTTTTTTAGCAATAGCAAGTCTTAACTCTCCTAATTGTTTTAATGTTTTTTTTGTTTCTCCTGAAAGAATGAAAATTAAATCACCAGAATCAGCTTTAATAATTTTCGCCCATTCAATTAAATCATTTTCTGAATAAAACTTGTCTACAGAAGACTTTAAAGTATTGTCATCATTATATTTAACCCATACCAGACCTTTAGCTCCGATTTGAGGCTGCTTAATCCAGTCTATCCAATTATCAATTTCTTTTCTACTTATAGAAGCTCCTTTTTTTATTGAAAAACCTACTATTATTTCTTCAGAATCAAAAACGTTAAATCCTTTTCCTTTTGCTTTATCAGTTATGTTTCCAAATTTCATTCCAAACCTAACATCTGGTTTATCACTACCATAATTTTTTATTGCTTCATCATAAGTCATTCTTGGAAATTTATCAACTTTATAGTTTTTAATTTTCATAATCAAATGAGAAATCAATCCTTCAAATTGGTTTAGAATATCTTCTTGAGTTACAAAACTCATTTCGCAATCAATTTGAGTAAACTCAGGCTGCCTGTCTGCTCTTAAATCTTCATCTCTAAAACATTTTACTATTTGAAAATAACGATCCATTCCTCCAACCATTAATAATTGTTTAAAGGTTTGAGGTGATTGAGGAAGAGCATAAAACTGTCCAGAATTCATTCTTGAAGGCACAATGAAATCTCTAGCTCCTTCAGGTGTTGATTTAATTAGACAGGGAGTTTCAATGTCAATAAAACCCTGATTGCTTAAATAGTTTCTAACTTCCATTGTGACTTTGTGACGAAATATCAAATTATCTCGAACAGTATTTCTCCTTATATCAAGGTATCTATATTTCATTCTTAATTCTTCACCTCCATCTGTTTTATCTTCTATAGTAAAAGGAGGAATCTCAGAAGGGTTCAAAATAGTTAATTCATTAACAAGAATCTCGACAGCGCCAGTTAGTAGCTCATCATTTTTTGATTCTCTTTCAATGACTTGACCTTTAATTTGTATAACAAACTCTCTAGATAAATTTCTTGCGCTATCAAATACTTTTTTGGGAGTTCTTACCTCATCAAAGACTAATTGGGTAATTCCATAACGATCCCTTATGTCAACCCAAATAATGAAACCTTTATCTCTGATTTTTTGAACCCATCCCGAAAGAGCGACAGTCGTATTTATATCAGCCGATTTTAATTCTCCGCAGTTGTGTGATCTTAACATATCCTATGAATGAACTACAAAGGTATTAAGTTATTAGTTTTTAACCCTATTCCAATTATGAATAGTTAATTTAAGTTGATATACTAGATAAAAAGAACTTGGAACAATAAATAGCGTTAAAAATGTGGCGAATGTAAGCCCAAATATAACAGTCCAGCATAAAGGTCCCCAAAAAATAACATTATCTCCTCCGATATATATGTTGGCATTCCATTCCGTAAATAGAGAAAAGAAATCAATATTTAGTCCAGTTGCTAATGGAATTAGCCCTAAAATAGTAGTTATTGCTGTTAGAATAACTGGACGAAGTCTAGCAGCTCCTCCATTTACAACTACTTCTTGCACATCTGATTTTGGAAGTAATTGATTGAATGGAATATTCAAAAACTCCTTTTTTCTAGCAATTAATAATTGAGTATAATCTATTAACACAACTCCATTATTAACTACAATTCCTGATAAAGCAATAATTCCCATCATAGTCATCATTATCACAAAGGGCATGTTAAATAAACTTATACCGTATAAAACTCCAGTAAAACTTAAAAATATTGATAATAGAATAATAAGAGGATTGGAGATTGAGTTAAATTGAAGAACCAGTAAAAATAATATCATTCCCAAAGCCGCTAATAAAGCTCCTAATAAAAACTTCATATTTTTCGCTTGCTCCTCTATTTCTCCAGTAAATGTAATTCCAATATCAGATTTAATTCCATCAAAATTAGAAACACTTTGTTTTACACTTGCAACAACATCATTACCATTATACCCCGCTAAAACAGGAGAATATAATGTAACAACTCTATTTAGGTTACTGTGTTTTATTGCATTAAAAGAAAATGATCCACTGGGTTTTGCCATTACACTTAGAGGTACTTTTTTAATTTTTCCACTAGCCTTATCTCTAAAAACAATGTATTGATCTAGCAACTCATAAATATTTTTTCTATTCTTTTCATTAAATCTAACGTTGATATCATAATCTTCACCATCTTTTTTATAAATACCTGCTTTTTCTCCAAATACTGAACCTCTTAATTGCTGACCAATTTGACCAGCTGTAACCCCTAGGGATCCAGATTTTTTTCTATCAACATTAATTTTTATTCCTGGTTTGCTTTTATTGACATCTATTTTTAATTCTTCTACACCAGCTATGTTTTCAGTATTTAAATAATTTTTTAAATTTTCAGCTGTTTGAATTAACTCATCATAATCTTCACCACTAATTTCTATATTTATTGGATAACCTACAGGTGGACCCTTAGGATCTTTTTCTACTGAAATAGATACTCCTGCATATTTCTCTTTTATTGCTTCTTGGAGCTCTTTTCTTAAGTTTTCACTTGAAAGTCCACGTCTATATTTAAATTCTGAGTTAGTTATAGTAATTTTAGCCTTATGAGGCATTTCTTGATCTCCACCATTGTCAATTTCTGGATTATGTGATCCAGCACCAACAAAAGTGACATTAGATTCAACCATAAAATTGCTAGGTCCATCTAAATATTTGGGATTATTGATAACTTTTTGAACATCATCTTCTATTAATTTAGAAATTGAATTTGTTTTATCAATTGATGTTCCTTCAGGATATTCGATATAAATAAAAATTTGATTGGGGTCATTTTCTGGAAAAAACTCGACTTTTGGAGCGGAAAGCCCCAATATTATAAATGAAGAAAAAAGTAATGCGATAGTACTTACTAATAATAGAATTGGGTTTTTTCCGGATAGTGAAAATTTTAAAAGTTTCGTGTAAGTTTTTTCTAATTTGACAAGACTCACTTTTCTAAAATATAAGGCCCATTTTTTAATAAATAGCTTGTATGCCCAAAACATCATATTTAATAATATCATTAATGTTCCAAGACCTCTTAAGATGCCAGGAAAAAAAATAAAAATTATTCCTATACCAGAAAATAAAAATGTTAATCTTTTTAGTTTTTTTTTGCCAATCATCTTGTCTTTTGTACTCATGAATTTAGAAACAAGCATTGAATTGAAAAAAATTGCAACAATTAATGATGATCCTAAAACAATCGAGAGAGTAAAAGGAAAAAAAATCATAAATTCACCAATTCTACCGGGCCAAAATCCAAGCGGAATGAATGCAGCAATAGTAGTTGCAGTTGAAACTATAATTGGAGTTGCGATTTCCCCAATACCTTTTTTTGCTGCTTCAATAACCCCCATACCCTCTTTTTCCATTAAACGATAAGCGTTTTCTACTACCACTATTCCATTATCAACCAGCATTCCCATCCCCATTATTAAACCAAAAAGAACCATTGTATTGATTGTGCTTCCTAGAAATCCTAATATCATAAATGACATAAGCATTGACATTGGAATTGCAAAACCAACAAAAAGAGAGTTTTTAAAACCTAAAAAAAACATTAAAACTGTTATTACTAGAATTACACCAAAAATTATATTATTAACAAGATCACTTACTATGTTTTTTGTAGTATTGGATTGATCATTTGAAATTTCAATTTCAATGGAACTCGGAAAATCTTTAGATTTAACATCACCAATTAATGATCTTATTTTTTCTACGGTCTTAATTAAATTTTTCCCACTTCTTTTCTTAATATCGAGAACAAGAGCTGTCTTTCCATTTGAACGAGCATATGAATTTTTTTCTTTTTCCTTATACTTAATAACAGATATATCACCTAGATAAACTACTCCATTTTGAGTTTTAATAACAAAACTTTCAAGTTCATCAGGAGAATTAATTTCACCTAAAACTCTAAGGTTTTTTCTTGTTCCGTCTCCTCCTTCCATACTTCCTGCAGAAACTGTGTTATTTTCTCTTCTGATTGTATTTACAACATTTCCAAACGATACTGATGCCGCAGTCATTTTAAGCAAATCTATAGCAACTTCGACCTCAAAATCTTGAACTCCTCTTAGAGCAACTTCTTTAATTTCGGCCATTTGTTCAATTTTTTCTTGAAGTAATTCTCCATAAAATTTCAATTCTTCAATAGGTAAATCTCCTGTTAGACCAATATTTAAAACAGGAATCTCTTCGGACATTATAAGCTCAAATACTGATGGTTCAATTTTTGAATCATTAAATGTTGGCCAATCTGATCCTGAGGTAATAGCTTCGATTTTATCTTTAACCTGAACTTTTGCACTCTCATTAGATATTCCTTCATCAAATTTGACAGTTATTAATGAGACATTTTCCCTGGATGCTGATGTGATTTCGACAAGATTTTTAACTCCTTTAAGTTCTTCTTCTAAAGGATCAGTAATAAGTCTTTCAATGTCTTCTGCAGTATTGCCCGGGAAGACAGAACTAACAAAAATTTGATTTTCCTTTATTTCCGGATAATTTTCTCTTGGCATCGAAAAATAAGATGAAACACCTAGGAAAAAGAAAACTCCAATAACTACATATATAACTGTACTATGATCTATAGCCCACGACGAAGGAAAAAATTCTTTTAATTTCGATGATTTTTTCATTAATTAATATCTTTAGTTCTATTTGTTATTTTAACAATTTGTTTGTCTCTAACTAGTCTGCTCCCATCTTCAATAATGATATCATCAGAGCTTAGCCCTTCAAGAATCTCCACTTTATTATTTGCCGTTTTTCCTAACTTGACAAAAGTTTTAAGTGCCGTATATTTTTCTTGATCCATAGTAACTGGTTCAAGTTTGAAAACATAAAATTCATTATAACTGTTTTCGATAATGTTTTTTTGATATATTAAGATTGCATTTGGATTATGATAATCGTTTAATGAAATTTTGGCAGTCATGTTTGGTTTTAAAACATAATCGTTGTTTTCAAGTAATACTTCTATCCTAAAATTTCTATTATTTGGATTGATGACATTTCCGATTGAAGAAACTTTAGCTTTTAAGTTCTTTGAAATCACAGGAAAATAAATTGAAACTTCTGATTCATTATGTATATTTGGAAGGTGAGTTTCAGGTATTTCAGCAATAACCTTAACTTGATCTAAATTGATTATTCTTAAAACAGGACTAATTCCAGGATTAACATTGCTTCCAGGGTCAGCGATTAATTGATCAATAATTCCATCAAATGGAGCAATTATTTTTGACTTTAATATTTGATCATTTATTTGAAAAATCTCTCTTTCTATACTTAGATAATTAGTTTTTGTTTGAAGAAACTGAATTTCACTTCCAATTTTATCATTCCATAAATTTGATTGTCTTTCATAAGTAGTTTTAGCCAATTTATGCTGTAATTTTAGTTGTTCAAGTTTTGCAATCATTCCCTTATTAGATAATTCAACAAGGACTAAACCTTTTTTAACTTTTTGACCTTGTTTAACGTTTATAGATTTTATAATTCCAGGAATTTCAGAGTATAGGATTAAGTTTTTATCAGACTCTACTGAACCTTGGATTTCAATAAAATGTTTAAATGATTCTTTTTTAACTTTTTTACTTGACACTAAAGTAAATTTTTGCTTTTCATCTAAATTAAAAATCGCCTCATTTAATGTTCTTAATTCTTTTTGAAGAAGGTTCATTTCACTACTTACCTGTGATTTTCTTTTCTGAATTAACTTTAAATCTTTTGAATTTATAATAGAATTAGTGTCTATATCTTTTTTGTCACCACAGCTAAAGAAAATGAATGCAAAAGTTAAAATGTATATATGTTTTTTCATTAGGTTTAATTTTTGGTAATATTTAGAAGTGTTTCTAATTCAATTTTTTTAGACACCAAATTTTGTGAGGCATCTAAGTAATTTTTTTGAGCTCTATAAAGTTGTGTTTGAGCTTGTCTTAATTCAAAGCTACTTGCTATTCCTTGAGAAAACTTTATTTGGTTTTTGTTTTCAATTCTTTCAGCCAAATTCATATTGTTTTTAGTAACATAGAAATTATCAATAGCAAGCTCATAACTAGCTTTAGCATTTTTAGCAGAGATCTTTATTTGCTGTTGAGCTGTTTCTAGTTTTGTTTTTGATTGCTCGTAGGATATTTTTGCTTTTTGTGAGCTTGCAGATCTTCCCAAAGAACTAAATATAGGGACATCAAGACTTACACCAAATAATGCTGATCCAAACCATTTTTGATTTGATTCATTAAAAGCGAAAGAATTATTATTCCCAGTATATGCGCCACTTATAAATGTAGATAGCTTAGGTAATGATTTACTCTGTTCTAATTTATATAGCAGTCTTTCTGATTCAACATTATTTGTTGCTATTTTAATATCAATATTTGAATTAAGATTCCAAGATTCAACTATAGGAATGTCAAAAATTTGTGAATTAATTATGGTCTCTAGAGAACTTGTCAAATTTAATTTATCTACTTCTTTATATCCTAATGAGACTTTTAGAATATCCATTGATAACAAACTAAATTGATATGCAAACTTTCTTTGTGATAGTAATTCAGATAATGTGATTTTTAATTGTTCAACACTTTCTTCTTCTGTAAAACCGTTTTCATATAACTTTTTAGTTTCACTAAGTGTGTCCTCTATACTTTTGATATTTTTATCTATAAAATCGATATTTTCTTTTGAAATCAGAGTGTTTAAATATGCAATATTTACTAATTTTCTAACTTCTAGATTAGTCTTTTTAAGAGCATTATCTGAAATCTCCAAATAATTCTTAATAGCTTTAAGACCAACAATGTATGATCCGTCAAAAATTAATTGTTTAATTTGAGCTGATGCAACTATGTTTTGCTCAGTACCAAAACTGACTTCTGCAAAGTCGCCTTCTTGACCTCCAAAAAATTGAGCAGGAATTAGAGATACAGGAAGTTCTAAAAAATTCGTGTAATCAAAATTTGCAGATATTTGTGGTAATCCAATTGAAATTATTTTCCATTTCTCTTTATACGCCTTTTCTATTTCGCGTTTGGCATTGATGATTTCAGAATTATTTTCAAGAGCAAAATTTATCGCTTCCTCAATGCTTAAGTTTGAAGGATATTCCTGCGCATTAATTATGCCAAGAGTAATAAATAAAATATAAATCAATTTTTTCATCATTCAGAGTTTTTATAAATTCTATTTAGAAGGGTTATGCCTTTTTTTGTGGAAATAGCTCTTAAGTGATACTCTATAAAATCTTCTATAACTTGTTCTACTTTAAATTCGCTTAGTGGAAATAAGTTTATGTCTCTTGCTCCTCGCATTCCATTCAAGTAAATTCTAGTTATGAAATTAATATTAATCTCTTCTCTGAAATAACCTGATTTAATACCTTTTTTTAAGCTTTCTTGAAAAACATCACTAACTAGATCAAATTCCCTACTTTTAAGTTCTTGATAAATTTCTGGATAAAATTTTTGAAGTTGAAATTGAGGTGCTGTTTCGGTGTTTCCTAATATTTTCATTGCTTCTTTTTTTATCTGAAACAATTCTATTATTGGGTTAGTTGCATCTTTTCTAATCTGTTTAAAAGATATAACTATTCGTTTTTGGAGTGACTCCACACATGAGCTAATCAAATGATTTTTATTTTTAAAAAACTTATAAATAGTTTTTTTTGAAATTGACATAGATTGAGCCAGGTCATCCATTGTTACAATTTTAAAACCAATAGATAAAAAAAGTTCGGTTGCCTTTAAAATAATTTTCTCTTTCATTGGATTGCAAATATATTAAAGGAAACTTAAAAAACCAAATTAGTTTCCAATGTTTATTTGAAGTTATCATTAGATAATTTATCTACATTTATAGAAAAATATTCCATGTCTTCATTTGATGAACATCAAAAGCTATTTTTAGAATATTTAGAGTCAAGTTTACCTAGAATTTCTCCTGAAAACTTATACAGACCTGCTAGATATATTTTAGAATTAGGAGGAAAAAGAATACGCCCTATCTTAACTTTAATTTCAACTGAGGTTTTTGATGGTGAATTAAAAAAAGCTTTACCTGCAGCATTAGCAATGGAAGTTTTTCATAATTTCACTTTGGTTCATGATGATATAATGGATGAAGCTCCCTTAAGAAGAGGAAATGAAGCTGTCCATAAAAAGTGGGATGTAAATACTGCAATTCTTTCGGGAGATGTTATGATGATATGGTCTTATGAACTTCTTCAACAATATTCACCAGATATTAGCTTTGAATTAACTAAAATATTTTCTCAAATAGCAAGAAAAGTATGCGAGGGCCAGCAATTAGACATGGATTTTCCAAATCAAAAAAATATTTGTTTAGATGACTACATGTGGATGATCAAGAATAAAACGGCTGTCTTGATAGGCTGTTCTTTGTCAATAGGAGCAATAATCTCAAAAGCATCAGTTGATAAGATAAATGAAATATATAATATTGGAGTAGAATTAGGATTAGCTTTTCAATTACAAGATGATTATCTAGATGTTTTTGGAGAAACTGAAAAATTTGGAAAACAAATAGGAGGAGATATAATCGAAAATAAAAAAACTTTTCTCCATATATATGTTCTGACAAATTCCACTGAAAGAGTTAGAAATGAGTTCAATTATTGGATTAAATTAAACCCTAAAGATCCAAATGAAAAAATATCAGCAGTTAAATCTATTTATAAGTGTTCTGGAGCAGAGGATGCTATTAAAAATAAAATTGAATATTTTTCTAAATCAGCTGTTCTTAAAATTAACAAGCTTGGATTAAATCCTAAAAAAAAGAAATTTTTACTTGACTTTGTGAGCAAATTAGTAAATAGAAATTTTTAAAAAAGTCTCTTAATTAATGCTTGAACAAACCACTTTTTTTTAAATGTCATAATTAAATTTAGTTCTTCCCAAATAGTAGTTTTATTATCTAAAAATTTAAAGATTATTTCTGGTTTGTTTTTTTCAAACATTCTCTTAAAAATGAAACCTCCCATATCATTATACTTATTAAGAACATCTAAGAAAAGTAAATCATAAAACCAAAAGCGAGTAATTTTCTCAAATTCATTTAGAGGTTTTCCTTTTTTTAGGAACAGTACAAGTGCTTTGGTTTTATTTACAGTGTTTAAAAAAGTAAAACCTGTGCTTGCTTTTGTCCACCCTCCTGCAGTTCCAATATTAAGTAAATTTTCAGAGTTATTAGATTTAAACTTGTATGCAGTCATTGGGATACATCCTTGCTCGGTTTCAATAATTTTAAAGTTACCTGAATTTAGATTTTTAAGATAGCTTTTTATAGAGTTAGTATATTCATCTCTTTCTAATTCATTGGATGAAAACAGAGTATACTCAACAAGTGCTTTTGTCTTTGAAAAAGGAAGAACATACATAAACCTGGTTGAATTATTTTGAGGTAAATCAAAATCCATAAAGGTTACAATACTTGGATTAAAAATTTGATTCTCAGTCTCAACTAATTGTCCTATAAAATGTTGTTTCAATAATGGATATTTATTTTGATTATTTAAAAGATCAATATTCAATATGCTGGAAAATATAGAGTTTCCAGAAAAACTTCCTTTATCTGTTATAACAGTGTTATGAATTTTGTCAATTTTAATAATTTTAGCATTTAAATATTCTAGATTCTCATATTTAGATTTTAGAGAATTGAAATTTTTATATAAATCAATTCCTCTAATCAGTTTATAAGTGAAAGGTTTAGTATAAAAATATTTTTTAAAATTTTTAGCTTTAAAAAATGCAGAGTTCCATTTTTTGCTAACTAGATGATCTAATTCACTTTCACCTTTTTCCCAAAAACACCATGTTCTGTCATTAGTTGTTTTGGAATCTTTTTCTATGAGTAAGATTTTTTTATCTGAAAAAAATGGATCTGAAACTAATTTAGTTGCAAGAAGTATTCCAGAAGCTCCTCCTCCGCAAATAATATAATTGTAATTAGGTGTTTCCATATAGTATTATTTCAAAAGTATATAATTAAGCTTAATACTCTGATTTAGACTCTTTTTTTTAGTTATTTTTGCTTAAAATAAATTTTAATGGATAATATTTTTTCTTTTTTTGGGTCTATTAATCCCATTTTAGGCGCGTTTTATGCATCTATTTTTACATGGGCAGTAACAGCTTTTGGAGCTTCATTTGTTTTTTTATTTAAAACAATGAGCAGAGCAGTCTTAGACGGAATGCTTGGTTTTGCTGGGGGAGTTATGGTAGCTGCAAGTTTTTGGAGTCTTTTATCTCCAGCTATTGAGATGACTTCAGGAACTGGGTTTCAAAAAGTTTTTCCTGCAGCTGTGGGGTTTGGTTTAGGTGCAATTTTTTTATTTTTACTTGACAAGGTATTACCACACATTCATATAAATTTTAAAGAAACTGAAGGAATTAAAACACCTTGGAGAAGAACAACTCTTTTGGTTTTAGCTATAACCCTACATAATATTCCGGAAGGATTAGCGGTTGGAGTTTTATTCGGTGGAGTTGCCGCTGGCATTCCTGAGGCATCAATTGCTGGTGCTGTAACCTTGGCAATTGGAATTGGTATTCAAAATTTCCCAGAAGGAATTGCAGTCGCTATGCCTTTAAGAAGACAAGGGGTCAGTCGATTTAAAAGCTTTTGGTATGGACAGTTATCTGCAATTGTTGAGCCTATCGCTGCTGTTATTGGAGCTGTAGCAGTAACATTTTTTACACCTATTCTCCCATATGCTTTAGCCTTTGCAGCAGGAGCTATGATTTTTGTTGTTGTTGAAGAAGTAATTCCAGAAGCTCAGCAGGACAGATTTACTGACATTGCTACTTTAGGGTTTATTGGAGGATTTATCTTAATGATGTGTTTAGATGTTGCATTAGGTTAATTTGCTTTTGAAATTGGATTCCAGCCTTGAGCAATCAATTCTATTTGTTGATTTAGTCCTGTTATCAATTTTGCACCAGTTTTTGAATCTGTAAAGTGTCCAATTACAGTTAAATAAGGATGATTTTTAATTTTATCATAATCAAATTGTGAAAGAGCCATTAATAGCTCATAGTCTTCCCCTCCATTAAGGGCTGCAGTAGTTGGATTGATTTTAAATTCCTCACATATTTTAACGACCTCGTGATCAATAGGGATCTTTTGCTCATATACATGACAACCTAAATTTGAAGCTTTGCATAAGTGAAGAGTCTCTGAAGAAAGACCATCACTTATATCAATCATTGCTTTAGGGATAATTTTTAATTCATCCAAAAGCTCAAATACATCTTTTCGAGCTTCAGGCTTTAATTGTCGCCCTATACTGTAAGTGTATGAATCTAGGTCGGGCTGAACCTTAGGATTAACTTTAAAAACTGCCTTTTCGCGTTCTAAAATTTGCAGTCCAGCATAAGCTCCTCCTAGATCTCCGGAAACAACTAACAAATCATTAGCTTGTGCGCCGTTTCTTTGAGAAATTTTTTTGTGATCTACTTGGCCAATTGCTGTTATTGATATTACCATTCCTTTTGTTGAACTTGTTGTATCTCCTCCAACTAGGTCTACTTTATATTTAGCACATGCAGCTTTAATTCCATCATAAAACTCTTCTAAAGCTTCTACGGGAAAGCGATTTGAAATAGCCAAAGAAAGAGTGATTTGTGTTGGTTTTGCATTCATTGAATATATATCAGAAAGATTTGCAACTACAGCCTTATATCCCAAATGTTTAAAAGGAACATACGACAGGTCAAAATGAACTCCTTCAATTAATAAATCAGTGCTTACCACACTTAATTGTTTTTTAAAATCAATTACACAAGCATCATCTCCAATTCCAATTATTGATGAAGGATTCTCAATAGAAAAACTTTTTGTTAGTTGATTAATTAATTCAAATTCTCCAAGATTTTCTATGGGTGTAAGTTTTGTATTTTTATTTTCTAACATTCAGCAAAAGTACGTAAATAGATGTATCCTATTTATAGCAGTTTTTTAGATATGAATTCATTAAATTGCAAAATGAAAAAGGCATACTATTTTTTAACGTTTATGATTTTTCTCTCAGGTTGTAATAAATATGAGCTAATAAATGAATCTATCGTTTCTCCCTCAATAATTAATCCTCCTAGAGATGTTGACTTTACTCCAACTGTTGATCTCCCAAGTCCAGAAATTATAATATGTGAAAATGGATTTGCCAATGGCTTTCCATGCAAAGGAATGGACCTCTATAGTCAAATCTCACTAACACAGTTTGGGAGTAGTTTTGCAAATGATAATTGGGGATGGACTGATCGTGATTCAGGCAAGGAGTATGTGATTCAGGGATTGAATGATGGTACAGCTTTTGTTGATATAAGCGATCCTTTAAATCCTATCTATTTAGGTAAAATATCAGTAGCTACACCAAGCACCTGGAGAGATATTAAAGTTTTCAATGACCACGCGTTTATTGTTTCTGAAGCAAATGATCATGGCCTTCAAATTTTTGATTTAAGACGTTTAAGAGACATTGAAACCTTTCAAAGTTTAATACCCGATAAAAGACTTGATACTTTTGGAAGCGCACACAATATTGCAATTAATCAAGCTACTGGATTTGCATATGTAATAGGAAGTCAGCGATTTTCAGGAGGCCCTTTATTTATTGATATAAATGAACCTCAGAATCCAATAGAAGTTGGTGGCTATAGAACAATGGGATACTCGCATGATGCTCAAGTTGTTGTATATCATGGTCCAGATGAAAATTTTATAGGTAAAGAAATTTATATTGGAAGTAATAGTGATGGTGGATCAAATAACAAAGTTGTTATTGTTGATGTTACAGACAAAAGCAATCCAGAATTAATAACCACTAAATCATATGGAGGCTCTGGATATGCTCATCAAAGTTGGTTATCAACAGATCATAAATATTTATTTTTTGGAGATGAATTAGACGAATATTATTATGGGGGCAATACCAAAACATTTGTTTTTGATGTGTCAAAACTAAATGAACCAGATTTAACATATACTTATAATGGAACAACAACTGCAATTGATCATAATGGATATGTTGTAGGGGGTTTATTTTATTTATCAAATTACACAGCGGGTCTAAGAGTAATGGATATCTCACAAATTCAAAATAATATAATGGATGAGGTTATGTATTTTGATACTTATCCAGAAAGTGACTTGAGTAGCTTTGATGGAGTTTGGAATAGCTATCCTTTTTTTCAAAGTGGAATTGTTGCAATAAGCGACGGTCAAGGAGGATTGTTTCTTGTTAAAGCTTCTAATTAAATGAAAAAAATAGTATTACTCTTATTTTTATTTATCTATTCATGTTCACCTGATTTTTCAGAAATAAATTTTTCTAATGTAATTTTTTTAGAAAACAATCTAAAAGTTACTCAAGTTTTTGGTGGAAGCGAAGAGGATATTGTAAAAAAAGTTGTGGCAATAAGAGATGGAGGATTTGTTCTTGTTGGAAACACAAAAAGTACAGATGGTCATTTTGAAAATAAAAATAGAACAGGGAATGATATTTTTTTAATAAAATTGGATTCGAAAGGACAAATAGTTTGGACAAAAACATATGGAGGTTCAGGTGATGATGTTGGAACTGATGTCATAGAGTTTCCTGACGGAAGTTTTTACATTATTGGTTACAGTAAAAGTAATGACGGCGATGCATCAATTAATAAAGGACAACATGACAATTGGCTTATAAAAACGAATTCTTTTGGAAAATTACTTTGGGAAAAAAGTTATGGTTTTTTAGGACATGATCATGCATATAATATTATTAACACAAGTGATGGAGGGTTATTTTTCAATGGATTTTTAGATGTAACTGCCTCTGAGGGTCAGGGGGGTTCATCCAGGCATGGTGTTGGAGAATTTTGGTGTCATAAAGTAAATATAGACGGTGATATAGTTTGGAGAAAATATTTTGGTGGCACAAATAATGACAGGTCATATGATGCAATTGAAACAGAAGACGGCGGGTTTATTCTAGTTGGAACATCGGAAAGTCAAGATGTAGAAATATCAAATCCTTATGGAAGTTATGACATGTGGGTAATCAGACTTTCTTCTTTTGGAGACTTATTATGGGAAAAATCTTTCGGAGGTTCTGCTATTGATGAGGGAGTGGTAATTATTAAAAATCAAGAGAATAATTATACAATTTTAGGAAATACTAATAGTCAAAAAATTGAAGGAGTGAAAACTCAAGGCATGAATGATTTTTTATTAATAAAACTTGATTCTTCAGGTAATGTAATAAGTAAAATGCGCCTTGGGAGCTCTCAATTTGATTATGCAAAAGATTTAATACAAACCATTGATGGAAGCTATTTTATTACTGGGTATTCAAGAAACCCAGCTAATTTAAAAGGAGTAAATCTTCAAAATAATGCTGTTTTTTTAAGTCAAACGCAATCTAATGGTATTATTCAAAAGACTTGGGAAATAAAAGGAAGTAACGAAGATCTTGGGTATTCAATTTCTCAACTTAAAAACGGATCAGTTGTTCTGGTTGGAACAACTGACAGTAATGATGGAGATTTTATTAACCAAAACTTAGTAAATAAAGACATTTTTGTTGCTATTCTGAATGAGTAAATATTATTTTTTTATTGATATTTATAGATCAAAACCTTTATATGTTATGTATTACGTATATTTGTACTGTATTAATCAATACTTAAAATAAAGATGATTAAGGTGTCTGCTTCGGCAAAAAATAAAGTTAGCGTATTAATGAAGGAAGAAGGTTTTGATCCAAGTCTAGCTTATGTTAGAGTTGGAGTAAAAAGTGGTGGGTGTTCAGGCTTATCATATGAGTTAAATTTTGATAATGAAACTGATAAACAAGATAAGTTATATGAAAACAATAATGTTAGAATTATAGTTGACAAAAAAAGCCTCTTGTATCTAATAGGAACTACTTTGGAATATTCAGGAGGACTTAATGGAAAGGGATTTGTTTTTAATAATCCAAATGCCCAAAGGACTTGTGGGTGTGGTGAAAGTTTCTCTCTATAAATATTATTTTATGGCATATACTGAAGAAGAATTAAAAAAAGAACTTGAAACTAAGGAATATGAATACGGCTTCTATACTGATATAGAATCTGAAACATTTCCTATTGGCCTAAATGAAAAAGTTGTTTCTGCAATCTCAAAAAAGAAAAATGAACCTAAATGGATGACAACTTGGCGATTAGAAGCATATAGGGGATGGTTAGAGATGGAAGAACCCGACTGGGCTAATGTAAATTATGAAAAGCCTGATTTTCAAGCAATTTCATATTATTCTGCTCCTAAAAACAAAAATCAATATAAGAGTTTAGATGAAATTGATCCTGAACTATTAGAGACTTTCAATAAATTAGGGATTTCTATTGATGAGCAGAAAAAACTTACTGGTGTCGCAATGGATATAGTTGTTGATTCTGTTTCTGTAGCTACAACATTTAGAGATACATTAGCAAAAAAAGGAATTATTTTTTGCTCAATTTCTGAAGCAATTAGAGATTATCCAGACCTAGTAAAAAAATATATTGGCTCTATAGTGCCTGCTAGAGATAATTATTATGCGGCATTAAATTCTGCGGTATTCTCCGACGGATCATTTTGTTATATTCCCAAAGGTGTTAAATGTCCTATGGAGTTATCTACATATTTCAGGATAAATCAAGCAGGTACAGGCCAGTTTGAAAGAACATTATTGATTGCTGATGAAGGAAGTTATGTGAGTTATCTTGAAGGTTGTACGGCTCCTTCTAGAGATGAAAATCAACTACATGCAGCAGTTGTTGAGTTGATAGCCCACGATAATGCTGAAATAAAGTATTCAACTGTTCAAAATTGGTTTCCCGGAAACAAAGAGGGTAAAGGAGGGGTGTATAATTTTGTGACTAAAAGAGGAATTTGTCATAATAATTCTAAAATTTCCTGGACTCAAGTTGAGACAGGTTCAGCTATAACTTGGAAATATCCTTCATGTATTTTAAAGGGAGATAATTCAATAGGAGAATTTTACTCAATTGCAGTAACAAATAATTTTCAACAAGCGGATACTGGAACAAAGATGATACATATTGGAAAAAACACTAGAAGCACCATAATTTCTAAGGGAATCTCTGCGGGTAATTCTCAAAACAGCTATAGAGGTTTGGTTCAGGTTAATTCTCGTGCTAAAAATGCAAGAAATTTCTCTCAATGCGATTCATTATTAATGGGAAATAAATGTGGAGCACATACTTTTCCATATATAGAAGCAAAAAACAATTCAGCACAAATAGAACATGAAGCAACTACAAGCAAGATAGGAGAGGATCAAATTTTTTATTGTAATCAAAGAGGTATTGACACTGAAAAAGCGATTGCGCTAATTGTAAAT
>Ga0209089_10000413_pt1 | contig 39547 bp, 39 predicted proteins | sample ArcticOcean_MG_C_FD_187431 | JGI IMG/M metagenome (GOLD analysis project Ga0209089, IMG submission 187431) | Marine microbial communities from western Arctic Ocean - ArcticOcean_MG_CB2_150 (SPAdes) (version 2) | ecosystem: Environmental > Aquatic > Marine > Oceanic | place: Arctic Ocean: Canada...
AATATTGAAAAATTAATTTTAAAATTTATAACTAAACTACAAAAACAAATTCCCAATGTAACAGTTATTAGACACGATGAAAGATTTACTTCAAAAATTGCTAGTAAAGTAATGATTGATAATGGTTTAAAAAAGAATCAAAGAAGAAATAAATCACTCATTGATCAAATTAGTGCAACTATTATATTACAATCCTACTTAGAATTTAAAAAATATCAAAAATGATTTTACCAATACTAGCTTATGGAAATCCTGTATTGAAAAATAAAGCAAAGGAGATATCTAAGAATTTTCAAAACTTAAATGATTTAATTGAAAATATGTGGGCAACAATGTACAATGCAAATGGAGTTGGGTTAGCAGCACCACAGATTGGGTTGTCAATACGCTTATTTATAATCGATACTAGTCCTTTTGCTGACGATCAAAACATGGATGATATTGAATTAAATAAAGTTAAATCTTTTAAAAAAGTATTTATCAATCCAACTCTTATTTATGAAACTGGAAATGAATGGGATTTTAATGAAGGATGTTTAAGCATTCCTGAGGTAAAAGCTGATGTAAAGCGTTCTGACACTATTCTAATAAAATATTCTGATCAAGAATTTAATCAACATCAAGATTCATACAATGGTATCATTGCAAGGGTAATTCAGCATGAATATGACCATGTTGAGGGGGTTTTATTTACTGATAAATTATCACCATTAAAAAGAAAATTATTGAAAGGGAAATTATTAAGCATTAGTCAAGGAAAAATTGAAACTGATTACAAAATGAAATTTTCAAGACCAATAAAAAATAGGTAGCATGAATTTAGACGAAATTATTTCTATTACTTCTCGCCAAGGTTTATTTAAAATTATATCAAAAACTAGATATGGTTTTATTGCACAATCTTTATTAGATCATAAAAAAATTTCGACAAGTATAAATGATCAAGTCAGTAACCTTATCGATATTAAGATTTTTGGAATTTCTGAAGAAAAATCACTTAATGAAATTTTTAAAATTATTTATAAATATGAAAATGGATTGCAAACACAGATAAAGCATAAATCATCAAAAGAAGACCTTATGAATTATTTTTCCACTATATATAATAATTACGATTGTGAAAGGTTGTATTCAAATGATGTAAGAAAAATAATTCAATGGTATAACCTTCTACTTGATAAAGGTGTGTTTTCCTCATTTTCGTTACAAAATGATAATAAATGAATTCTCGTAAAAAACAGCTAGAATTAATAGACAAGTTGTTAACCATAATGGATGATCTTCGATTGAAATGTCCGTGGGACAAGAAACAAACTTTTGAAACTCTTCGAACACTTACCATTGAAGAAACACATGAATTGTCAGAAGCAATTTCAGAAAAAGATTTAAAAGGAATTAAATCAGAGTTAGGGGATTTGTTATTGCATATTATATTTTATTCAAAAATTGCCTCTGAAAAAAAAGAGTTTGATATTGGAGATGTGACAGAAGCTATTTGTGATAAGCTAATTTTTAGACATCCACACATTTATGGAACTGTTAAAGTTAAAAATGAAGAAGATGTTAAGCGTAATTGGGAAACTTTAAAACTTATGGAGGGAAATAATAGTATTTTTTCAGGTATACCATCCAGCCTTCCTGAGATGATTAAATCACAACGTATTCAAGATAAGGCAGCTGGAGTTGGCTTCGAATGGAAAAACCTAGAAGATGTTTGGGGGAAAGTTAAAGAAGAAGAAAATGAGTTTCTTGATGCAATAAAAGAAAAAAACAAATCATCTATTGAAGAAGAGTTTGGAGATTTAATTTTTTCTCTAATTAATTATGCAAGATTTATTAAGATAGATCCTGACATGGCTTTAAAGAAAACAAATAAAAAATTTATTAATCGATTTAACCATATGGAAAAAAGTGCAAAATCAAAAAAAAATTCAATACAGTCTTTGAGTTTAAATGATTTAAATAGTTTATGGAAAAAAGCTAAAAAAAATATTTAAAATCATTCTGTTTCACTAACATCCTCTATATCTTTTTTTACAGAATTAATAGTCTTATTTTTAGCTGATTTAAGTTTATTAAGCCTTTCCTTCCATAAGAAGGATTTAGTTGTTAATTGATTTAATTTTTCTGTCACTTCTTTAAGAAGAGGACTTTCAGTGCTGGATTGACTAAAAAATTCAAGATTATTTTCCAATTGATTTATTTCATTTTGTAGTCCATCAATTGTTTTTTTATAAAAATCAATTTTGATCTGCAACTCCTCCAAGTTAGATTTTAAACAGCACAATTCTATATCAAACATAATATTTGATTTATTTACTTTGAGATCAGGGATTTCTTTAAATATTTTAAAAGCTGATTTAATAAATAAATTAATTATTTTAATTTCTAATTGCTTATTAACATCACCTATATTTTGAATATTTTCCCATTGACTTGTAAAAATTTCAATGATTTTTTCTTCTTTAAATTCTAATTTTTTAATATTATTAACTATTTCTAATTTTTTCTTATAAAGAATTTCTTCATCTGCATTTATTTTTTGGAAACCAGATTTTAATCTTTGAAAATAAAGATTTGCTTCTTTTTGAAATTCAGACCTAAACTTTTTTGATATGCTTCTGGGAATATAGCCAAGATTATTAAATTCTATTTGTATTGATTTCATTCTTTCTGTAAATTTTTTCCAATCTTCTTTTTCATTAATATTTTTTACTTCATTTATTAGATTTTTATACTTTTCAATTATTTCTTTTTGATTATTTTTTTGATTTTTATAGAATTGATTTTTATTTAGATTATAAATTCTACCTTTTTCTCGAAAAAATTCCCAACTTTTTTTACTTTCAGATTTAGGAATACCTCCTACCTTTTTAAACTCTTCCCTTAGTTCATTGAATTTTTGAATTGATAATTGCCATTCCTTGTGATTAATTGGTTTTGGATCAGTTAGTTTTTCAATTTTTTTAAGAATTAAATTTTTTCTTTCAAGGTTAATATTTTGATTTTTGTCAATATTTTTTTGAAAATCTTGCCTCTTTTCATGTATTAATTTGGAGGCTTCCTGAAATCTTTTCCACAATGCCTCTCTATTTTCTGGAGCTACTGGTCCTAACTCTTTTTTCCATAAACGGTGTAGAACGTTTAAATCTCTTCCAGCTTTTAATATATCTACAATTTTAACTAAACCTTCTGCTTGTTCAATAATTTTGATTTTTTCAGCATAATTATGCTTGTAGTCAAGATTTCTTAATTCTCTATTAATATGTAGAAAATCATAAAAACGTTCAACATGGTGTTTATATGTTTCCCATAAATTATTATTTTCAGATCTTAATCCTGGTCCTGTATTATGCCAATTTTCTTGAAGAGTTTTAAATTTTTTATATATAATGTTTATTGAACCCTCCTCACCTATTAATGTCTTAATCTGTTCAATTATTTCCTTTTTTAATTCACTATTTATTTTTTTTTGATTTTCGAGCTCTTTAAAATAGGCACGCTTCATTTTTCGATAATCATAAGTTGTTTTATCAAATTCTACTTTTTCTTCGGATTTAAAATAAAAATCAATTTCATTACCACCATTTGAGATAAAAATATTTTTTTTATTTATTAAGTCTTCAAAAAATATTTTTTCTAATTGCTTAATTATATCTTCTATAACATGTTTATGTAAGCTCCATTTTGTTTCACTAATTTTTATTTTTAGAAGATCAATAAGTTCTCTTGTAGTTAATTGTGTTTTATTTTCAGGCTTTATAGTTAATTTTTTATTTTTAGAACTTTTGCTTTTCGATAAATTTTTTTTTATTTTTTTATTTTCAGTAGCCTTCATTACTGCTTTTAATAAGTCAGTTTTTTTGAATTTTGACACACCAGAAACACCTTTTTCTTTTGCAATTTTTTTAAGCTCAATAACAGTCATGCCAGAAAGATCCATATCTTTTATATTATTATTGTCTTTTTTTATTACTTGTTTAGTCATGACTTAGTTTGGTCAAAATTTACAAAAAATATATCATATTCTTAGTTATTTCCAAAGTTTCCATGATGCCTCAGCTTGTTGTATCAACATATGATGTCCATTACTAACCTTAGCTCCGTTATCAAGTCCCCTTTTCATAAATGTCGTTACTTTTGGGTTGTATATTAAATCAAATAAATAATTTTTTGAATTAATAAAATTGTAAGGAATATTCGGTGAGTTTTCTGTTTTTGGAAATGTTCCTAAAGGAGTACAATTAATAATCAAAGGGTAATTATTTAATAAGTTTTGATTAATATCTTCGTAGCGTAACTCTTTTTTAGTTGGATTCCTAGACACAAAAATTGTTTCTACACTATTTTTTCTTAAAACAAACTCAACGGCTTTTGAAGCACCCCCCGTACCTAAAACTAAAGCGTTTTTTGAAAACTCCCCTATAAAGTTTTTTAATGCATATTCAAATCCAATAACGTCTGTATTATCTCCTATTATTTTATTTTTTTTGAAGTATATGGTATTTACTGCTCCAATTTTTTGTGCAGTTTCTGTTAGTTCATTTAAATATGGAATTATTTTTTCCTTGTAAGGAATTGTAACATTTAAGCCGGCTATATTTTTTATGCTAAGAATTTCTTTTACTTCTGAAATATTTTTAACATCAAAGTTTTTATAATTGAAATATGTATAATTTTTATTTAAAAATTTTTTTTCAAAATATGCTTTTGAAAATGAGTATTCAATATCTTTTCCTATTAACCCGAATTGTCTATATTTTGATTTCTCTCCCATTTTTTTCTAGAACATATACAAATCCAGCACCTAATGTAATACATATCAGCATTAAAATAGTCTCTTTGTTGATTTCAGAGGGAAAATAAAACTTTATCTTATTATCTGATAAAATTCTCCACGGCCACAAACATATAATTGAACCTGAAATAAAACCTATTATGACAGATATAGTTATGGAATAATACTTTTTTAATAAAAAATCTAATACATTAACAAAAAACACTAAACCTGTAATTGATCCAAACACAAATACTATCATTATTTGAATTAACCTTACCCTTTCTTTATTATTTAAAAACTCAAAATCTCCAACAATTAACTCTTTAATACTTAAATAGAAGGCATTTACAGACTCAACCAATAGAAGTTCATAATTACCTAATAGTAATAACAAAAAAGAACCAGATAATCCAGGCAGTGTCATTCCTGAGACACTAATTACTCCACAAAAAAACACAAAATATAAATTATCATTACCATTTATAGGGTCAGATAAGCTTATGCTTAAACCAATTAATGTTCCAATAATATAAAATATGCATGTGTTTAATCTCCATTTTCTTACTAATGGAAAAATAAAATATATTGAGGCTAATACCATTCCAAAAAAACTTGACCATAAATAATTGGAATAATTTATTAATAAATAGTCTAAAAGTAAAGACATGCTAAAAAAGCTGATAATACTACCGCCAAAAAGATAAATTAAAAACTCAGCATTAATATAGTTGTAGAAACTTTTCCAACGTCCAGAAAAGAGTAGTTTAAAAGATATTAAATTTATTTTTTGGATCGAATATATAAGTTCAACATAAAAACCACAGACTAAAGCAATTATTCCTCCAGAAACACCAGGAACTTTATTTACAGCTCCCATAGCAAAACCTTTAATTAATAATAAAAATTTATCACTAGTTGTTCTCTTTTTTATCATTATATTTTTGTTTTTCTATAAATTGCACACTAAAGATGAATAGTGTTCCTAAAATAAAAAAGATGAAAGACACTATGATATATTTTTCTCCAGAATAATTAAATGGTAGAACATTCTCGCTATTTTCTTGCCATGGCCATATTTTATTTAAACCACCAAGCATTAATCCAATTAGAAATACTAAAGTCTTATCATAAAACTTAATAAGAAGCCACTTAAAAAGTTTAGAAAATATTAATATCCCAGACATTATTCCAAAACCAATAATGCAAACTTTGTAGAGAACACTATTTAAGTTTGTGTAATCTTGCTGAAGAAAGATATTTAACCCCCCCTTTATTATTGAAATGACTTCTGAGTAAGTGCCAAATAGAATTAAAATATATGCACCTGATATACCTGGAAGAATCATAGCACTTATCGCAATAAATGATGATAAAAATAAATATAGTTCGCTAATTGATTTATTTTCAGAGGTTGGACTAATTTGAGTTATAGCAAAAGAAATTAAGATTCCTAAAAACAAGTATAATAATAATTTAATATTTGGAATTTTAATTTTTTTATACATAAAAACAGTACTTGACAATAAAATACCAATGAAAAAAGCCCATAAAGGAATAGGATAATTATTAATTAGCCAATCAATTAAATAAGTAAATAAAGAAACTCCTATTAGGATACCAGAAAATAATTTTACAAGAAAATTTCCATTGATTTCAATCCAAAAAACTGTCAACCCTTCGTTTTTTAATTTCTTTAATGATGAGAATGATAGTTTTGATAAACTAAAAATAAGCTCATTATATATTCCAAGAATAAAGGCTATGGTACCTCCTGATACTCCAGGAACTAGATCAGCTATTCCCATAAAAACTCCTTTAAGAATAAGATTTAGTGATTTCATGAATTAAATCTATTTAAAAGGTTCAAATCAATCGTAAGCTAATAAAAAAGTAACTATATAATTATTTTGTATTAAACTATATTTTTAAAATTGGAATATAAATCATTTTCAAATAATTCATTTAACATTGATTTATTAATAGTATTAAGATGTTTTTTAGCTAATTCTGTGTTGCCTAATTTAATTTCAATTATTGCTAATCGAAAAATAAAATCTGGAGAATCTGAATAAATTTCTAAAGCTTTATATACCATATTTTTTGCTTGATTAAATCTATATAGTATAATTAAACAATCAAGAAGATTGTTCCATATATATTGATCATAATTACCTAATTTAATAACACTCTCAAAATAAAAAGCTGCATCTGAGAACTTGTTTAATTTAAATAAGACTTCACCAATTTTAAATGTTATAATAGAATTATCCCCATTTGACTCTATAGCTTTTTGAGCAAATCTAAGCGCACTAATAAAATCTCTTTTTAAAAAATAAAAATCTATAATGGCTATCCAGCCTTTTTCAAATGTTGGCTCAGTATTTATAGCTTTTTCATAAAACTGTATGGACAAATTATCATTACCTAAAATTTTATGACAAGTTGCGATTCTATAATAAATAAAGGCACTTGGATCAGTTATCTGCAAGGCTATGTGATAATATTCAATAGCCATATTTATCTTACCAGTTTTTTCTAAAATCTTACCCTTTTCAATGTATGCGCCAGTAAATTTATCATCGCTAATAACAGCAAATTCAAAAGCAGAAATTGCTTCTTCTAATTTATTTTGAGCATTATAAATTTTACCAAGCTGATGCCATGCAACTTCACAATAAGGGTCTTTTTCCAATAATAAATTTAAAGTTTCAATAGCACCAGTTGAATCGTTTAATTGTTCTAATGCATACAATAAATTATATAATGATTGATAATCTAAAGGATCAGCATCTAAACATAATTGAAAATAGTATTTTGCAGAATTAAAATCCTCTAAAACTAAAAACTCCATACCAAGTAATCTCCATATTTCTTCGTGATCTTCAGAAAACTCAAGTGCTTTATTGAGATATTTTACAGCCTCAGAATGTTGTTTTGATTTAGAGGCAATTGTGGCTTTTTGCAAAAATATTTCCTCATGTTGAGGAACCAACTGTTCAGCTATTTCTATTATTTCTAAAGATTTTTTAAACTCACCCTCAAAAATTAACATTTCACTTTTCAATAAAAGTAGTTCACCATTTCTTGGATGCTGATTCATTCCAATTTCTAAAGCTCTATCAGCTAGATTAAGTTTACCATAATCTATATAGTGTTGCGCTATGCTTTCAAATTCTTGAGCATCAAAAAACAAAACCTCATTAGTTTTGAGCATGGCTTCAAATTTTGAAATAGGGGCAGCAAAATCGTCTTGATTGAAGTTTAGCATATTAATATATGATATTCCAAGTTAGACAACCTACATGAATGTTTAATGTTAGTTATAATTTTGTTTTTAACAAAATAGTTAACATTAAACAATAGTAATTTTATTTAATATGCTTATAATAATGTCACAACCTTTATTTATTTCCTTATCACTAATGTTAAGTGGAGGAGATATTCGAACAGCTTTTTTTTCCCATAGAAGCCAGAACAAAATTAAACCTTTATCTATAGCATTTATTATAAGGGTATTAGCTGTTGATTTATCATCAAATATAATAGCTAGCATTAATCCTTTTCCATTAATTTTTTTTATTAAAGGATGTTTTAATTTATCTCTAAATAACTTTTCCTTTTTATTTATACTATCCATTAAATTTTCTTTATAAATAGTTTTTATAGTTGCCAATGCAGATGCTGCTATTATAGGATTGCCACCAAACGTACTTATGTGTCCAAGTTTTGGTTTGTCTTCAAGTAATTTCATTATTTTTTTTGATGAACAAAAAGCACCAATTGGTAAGCCTCCACCCATTCCTTTACCCATAACAATTATATCGGGTATAACCTTGAAATGTTCAAAACCAAAAAGTTTACCTGTTCTTCCAAAACCAGGCTGTATTTCATCTAAAACAAGAAGAGCCCCAACATTTTCACATTTTTTTTTAACCAACTCTAGATAGTTTTTTTTTGGTAAGATGAAACCTGCTCCTCCCTGGATTGTTTCTAAAACAACTGCTGCAGTTTTGTCAGTAATTAGATTTAAATCATCGATGTTATTAAAACGTATAAATTTTATTTCAGGAAGTAGAGGTTCATATCCTTTTTTTTGTTTCTCGATACCTAATAAGCTAAGAGCTCCTTGAGTACTTCCATGATATGAATTTTTAGCCGCAATTAGTTCTCTTCTACCTGTTGACTTTTTTGCAAGTTTTAATGCACCTTCAATTGCTTCGGTTCCAGAATTTGTTAAATAAATCACCTCTAATTTATTTGGTAGTTTATTTATAATATTTTCGCACAATTCAACTGCTGGCTTTTGAATATACTCTCCATAAACCATTACATGCAAATATTTTTTTAACTGTTTTTTTATTTCTTTTATGACTTTTGGATGCCTATGACCAAGTGTGTTTACAGAGACACCGGCCACAAAATCAAGGTATTTTTTACCTGATTTATCCCAGATATATGAGCCTTTTGCTTTTTTTATTTCTAAACCTAGTGGATTAGGAGTCGTTTTAGCCTGATATTTTAAAAATTTCTCTTTCATTTATCAAAATCCAATTCATAAAAAAATGCATTAGGAATTTCAATACCTTTAATTTTAGGTAGGATTAAATTTTTATCTTTTTCACTAAAAAGATCATTTTTATCTTTAGGTTTTTCATCATATCTCCAGATGAAACCCTTTAGTTTTCTTTCGTTTTTATCAATTTCTTTCTCTGGAAAAACTTCACCACTTGGATTTACATGAAATGTAATATCTGAAATTTCGTTATTTATCATTATCATATCAAGTGAACTACAAAGAGTTTTATCAATTCCAATCAATTCGTTATCTTCATCTGAATATAAATAATAAATTACCTGAGTATTTTTTATGACCTCGATATTATTTAATTGTCCATTAATAAAATCTCCATTTAACAAGCCACCTTTAATTTGATTGAATCCATCATAACTAAGACTATCTTTTTCAATAACAAAGGCATTTCCAATTATTTTGAGGGAGTCAAGTTTTTTTGTTTTTAATTCTGATAAAAGAAATATTTGATCACCTGTCATTTGACTATCACCAAACCATAATATAGGATTATGTTTATTTTTATCTTCTTCAGTAAATAGTTGTATTTCTTTATTTGTTAAAGGTCTATTAATAAGTTCAATATCTCCAGTTTGTTGATTTAAAAAAAGCGAATCTGATTTTCCTTTTATATCTGATTTAAAAAATCTAACATCATAAAACCCTCTTAAAATTCTATTGTCTTGGGGGCCAGTGGCAATTAATGTGTCAGCATGAATATAGAGTGAATCTTTTTCAATAATATTTAGAGCTACAGCTCTTTTTGTAATGATTGCGGAATCTTTAGCTTTAAAAATTTCTCCATAATGACCAGAAATCACGGAATTATTTATTGTATCTCTTATTTTTACTCGATTGGTGGCTGAAGCATACTCTTTACTTTTTTCAAAATATAAGCTATCACCAAAAATAATTTTCCCATCATAATTTATTTTCCCATTTTTTTGAAAATTACCTTTCTCATTTTTCAAATCGTAAAACCCTCTTTCACAGTATATAATATAGTCGTCACCAACTATATCAGTTGGACCATAAAGAAAAGCATTATCTATATCAGTGAAATAATCAAGTCTTTGTGATTTGACAAAATATTTGGGTGAATTAATCTTTACGTTTGAGGTAAATCTATATTTATTCTCATTCATAAAAAAAGTACCTTTATTACTCGTTAGTACAGTTGAGCTATCAATTATTTTTCCAAAAGTATTATAGTAACCAGTCTGTTTTTTTCTATCCAGATAAAGCGTGTCAGTTTTTAATGACATATCTGGCTTCTTTAAAAAAACATCTCCCCATGCTTTTGCTTTTTTTGAATTTCCGTCGTATTCTAGATTTGAACAGGTCATTGTTAAACTATCACCTTGAGTAAATATAATATCGCCCTCAGCTTTAAAGAAATTAGATTTATTATAAAAAAATGCTTTATCAGAAATAATTAAAGCTCCTTCATGATAGAGATTCACTCGAGTCTCTATGTCTTTTAATAAAATATTTGCGCCTGGATACAGTGATTCGTTTTGATTTGAACTTCCGGCTTTTCTTATTTCTATAATCTTAGAATTTTGACTAAAAAGCACAAAACATCCTAGGATGTTAATATAAATAAAAAGGAGTAATCGATTCAAAAGTTATTTTTAATAAATCAATTTATGAAAATAGTTTGTTTTCTATCTGGTCCTACCGAAACTATTTTAATTTGAGTCTCTAATTCTTTTTCTAAGAATTTTATATAGTCTTTAAATGACTGAGGAAAATATTTTTCATCAGTAATTCTTGTTAAGTCCTCTGACCAGCCATCTAGCTCTTTATAAATTGGTTTTAATCCTTTAGACCCAGAATCATAAGGAAAAAATGAAGTTATTTCTCCATTTCCCATTTCATAAGCAATACATGCTTTAATGTTTTTGAAACCGGATAACACATCTCCTTTCATCATCATTAATTGTGTTACTCCATTTATTTCAATAGAATATTTAAGTGCAACTAAATCAATCCATCCACATCTTCTTGCTCTTCCAGTTGTAGAACCAAATTCATTACCAACTTTAGCCAGGACTTTCCCTTTTTCATCAAATAGTTCAGTAGGAAAAGGACCGCTTCCTACCCTGGTTGTGTAGGCTTTAAAAATACCAAAGACATCATTTATTTTATTAGGTGCTATTCCAAGACCTGTACATGCTCCTGCAGCAGTAGTGTTTGAAGATGTAACATAAGGATATGTTCCAAAATCTACATCTAATAAGGATCCTTGAGCACCTTCAGCCAATATTTTTTTATTCACCTTCAGAGCTTTATTAATATATTCTTCACTGTCAACTATTTGACAGGATTTGAGAACTTCTAATGAGTTAAAAAAGTCTAGCTCCATTGATTTGAGATCAAATTCAATTTTACTATTAAAATAGTTTAACATTTTTAAATGTTTCTTTGAAAGTGCTAAGTATTTATTTTTCCACTCTGGAAGGAGAATATCACCAACTCTAATTCCATTTCTTCCAGTTTTATCCATATATGTAGGACCTATACCCTTGAGAGTAGATCCAATTTTAGCTTTACCTTTAGTGGCTTCTGATGCTGCATCCAGCAATCTATGAGTTGGTAGAATAAGGTGAGCTTTTTTTGATATCAAAAGTTTTTCATGGAAATTAATTTTATAAGGCTTTAATCCTTCTATTTCCCTTTTAAATATAACAGGATCTATAACCACCCCGTTACCAATTAAATTGGTTGCGGTTGGATGAAAAATTCCTGAAGGAATTGTATGAAGAACATGTTTAATACCATCAAATTCAAGGGTGTGTCCGGCATTTGGGCCTCCTTGAAAACGAGCAATTATATCGTAAGATTTTGTTAATACATCAACAATTTTACCTTTTCCTTCGTCTCCCCATTGGAGCCCGAGTAATAAATCAACAGTCATATTTTATTAGATTCTTAGACGTTTTTTTTGGTGCCGTAAAAATACAAAGAATGATTATGAATCTCAATATCAAAAACTTCTTCAATTGTTTGCTTAATTTGATGTATTCTTGGGTCACAAAACTCTTTTACCTCACCTGAATCAATAAAAATTACATGATCATGCTGTCTGTCAAAATATGATTTTTCGTACTGTGCATGAGAATTTCCAAATTGATGTTTTCTAACTAATCCGCATTCAAGAAGAAGATCTATAGTATTATATAAAGTAGCTCTACTAACTCTATAATTTTTATTTTTCATTTTGATGTATAAAGATTCAATATCAAAATGTTCCTTATTTGCATATATTTCAAATAAAATAGCAAATCGCTCGGGAGTTTTTCTATGAGATTTTTGATTCAAGAAGCTTACAAAAACCTCCTTAACTATATCTTGTTGCGACCTTGTTTCTTTTTGTGACTCTATTTCTTGCATTGTATACAAATATATACTTTTATTCAGTTATTCTCGAGTTACCTTATCGATTCCTTTCATTTTTTGTAAGTTTTTTACAATTTTATTTAAAATGGTTTTATTTCGAACTCGAACACCAACATTTCCTTTAAATATACCATCTTCAGCTTCAAAATTGATTTTAAATATATTAACATTCATGCTGTTAGAAATTACTCTAGTTAGTTCATTAACTAGCCCTATATTATCAATACCTTTGATTTTAAGAATAGCAGTAAATATATCTGTCGACGAATTAATCCATTTTGCATTAATTATACGATAAGCAAATTTTGATTGCATTGAAATTGCATTTGAACACTCTTTTTTATGTACTTTAAGCCCTTCATTGATTGTTATAAATCCAAAAACTGAATCACCAGGTATAGGATTACAACAAGTTGAAATCTTATAGCTCAACACTTCTTGTTCTTTACCAAAAACTAATTTATCATAATCATTTTCTTTAGTACTTTTAGTTTTTCGCGAGCCATCGTATTTGAGTCTTTTCTTGAAAAAACTAATAAATCTATTATTATAGTCTGATGAAAATTCTCGAATTTTTTTACTATCAATATTACCAAGACCAACTTGATGATAAAGATCTAAACTTGTTTTTATTTTAAAAAAACTGAGTATTAATTCAATTACCTTATCATTCGATTTGATTTTTAAATGTTTTAATTTTCTTCTTAAAATTTCTTTTCCATCTTCTGCAATTTTATTTTTTTCATCATTCAGTGAGGATTTTATTTTTGATCTAGCTCTTGATGTAACTACAAATTCAAGCCAATTTGCATTTGGTTTCGCATTTTCTGAGGTTATTATTTCTACTTGGTCACCACTTTTTAAAACTTTACTAAGCGGGACAAGTTTTTGATTGATTCTAACACCTCTTGTCTTTATTCCAATTTCTGTATGTATGCTGAAAGCAAAATCTAATGCGGTAGAACCTTTGGGAATTGATATTAAATCTCCATTTGGAGTAAAAACAAATATTTCTTCCGAATATAAACTTAGTTTAAAATCATCTACAAAATCAACAGCGTTAACACTATTGTCTTTTAGAAGTTCTTGCAGTCTATCCAGCCAGTCTTCAATTCCTATATCATTTTTATTTTTTATTTTATATTTATGATGAGCGGCATATCCCTTTTCAGCTATTTCGTGCATTCTTTCTGATCGAATTTGAACTTCTACCCATTGATTTTCAGGCCCACTAACTGTAACATGAAGAGCTTCATAACCAGTTGATTTTGGGGCTGTAATCCAATCTCTTAGTCTAGTTGGGTTTGGGATAAAATGATCAGTTATAATAGAATATATTTTCCAAGCAATGAATTTTTCATCTTCTCTTTCAGCACTATAGACTATACGTATAGCAAATTTATCATAAACATCTTTAAATGGAATTGATTGATTTTCCATTTTATTGTATATAGAGAATATAGACTTACTCCTTCCATTAATTAAATACTTAAAGCTTTCTTTATTGAGGGTTTTTTTGACCATTGAAGAAAACTTTTTTATATAAACCTCTTGCTTATCTTGACCTTTTTCAATTTTATTTTTAATCTGAGTATATTTTTTAAGATCAGTATGCTTTAGACCAAGATCTTCAAGCTCAGATTTTATATTATATAGACCAATTCTATGAGCTAAAGGTGCGTATATAAAAAGTGTTTCTGCTGCTATTTTTTCTCTTTTATGTTTAGCTAAACTATTAAGAGTTTTCATGTTATGTAAACGATCAGCAATTTTTATAATAATAACTCTTATGTCATCATTAAGAGTCAATAGCATTTTTCTAAAATTTTCAGCTTGAAGAGAGTCGTATTTATCTTTTTTTAAGTTAGAAATCTTTGTAAGTCCAACAACAATTTTAGCAACAGTTTTTCCAAACAAATTTTCAATTTCAACAACATTATACTCTGTATCTTCTAGAACATCATGTAGCAATGCAGCTGCAATTGAAGTTGCATCTAGCCCTATTTCATCAGCTACAATTTTAGCAACTCCAATAGGATGGAAAACATACGCTTCTCCAGATTTTCTTCTTTGATTTTTGTGGGCATCAACGGAAGTGTCAAAAGCTAAACGTATTAATTTTTTATCATTATTTGTAAGTCTTTGATAACTTATTCTTAATAATTCTTTGTATTGCTGAGCTATTTCTTTATTTTCTAAAACTTCGTCTACTACCATAATTATATGAAGTTAACTTTTTCTTTTGTTAAGACCAAAGATTTTAATTATCTAAAGAATACTGTAATAGTATAGCAGCAGCAACAGAAACATTTAAAGAATCTATATTATTATTCATAGGAATTTGAACAATTTCTGATGAATTTTCAATCCAATTACTTTCTAAACCTTTTGATTCGCTTCCAACCACAACAGCACATGGTTTATTAAAAATTGCTTTATTTAGTGGAATTGAACTATTAGTTAGTGCTCCAGAAATTATATTAATATTATTCTTTATAAGAAAACTTATTATGTTTTTTGAGTTAGATATTAATATCGGAATATTAAAAACACCTCCTAAGCTAGATCTAATTACGTTAGGATGATAGAGGTCAGTTTTTGGATTAGATATTATAACAGCTGAAATTCCTAAAGCTGAACTAGTTCTCAATAATGCACCAATGTTTCCAGGTTTTTCAATTGATTCAGCAACTAGAATTATTTCTTTTTCATTTAGCTTAAAATCTCCCAATTCATGTGTTTTAGATACACCAAGGCCTATGTATTTTTCACTACCAGAACGAATTGTTATTTTATCAAATAATTTATTTTCAATTATTATGAAATCAGATATTTTTTCATTGAAATCAATAAAAGAATTAGTAGAACCCTCACGAATAAAAATGATTTTAAAATAATAGTTTCCAAGCAAAGCTCTTTCAATTTCTTTTTTACCTTCTACTACAAAGAGCTTTTGCTTTTTTCTTTCTTTTGATTTTTTCTGTAAAGCCAAAAGATTTTTTATTAGAGGATTTTGTGCGCTAGAAATTATTTTCACATTAAATTCAAATAATTAATATTTTATTGTTGACTGCTAAATTTTTCTGAATAACGTTTCCATAACTCAGTTTGATGAGTTTCAAGACTTATTTCTCTACCATTAATAAAAGCATTAGATAGTATATTAGTTCTCATATCAAGAGCATCACCTTTTGAAATAAATAATGTAGCATCTTTACCAACCTCTAAACTTCCTAGTTGGTTATCAAGACCTAATATCTTAGCTGCATTAATTGTTATCATTTTGACAGCTTTTTCTTTATCAATTCCATAAGCTGAAAAACTTCCTGCATAGAATGGAAGATTTCTTGTATTCATTCTTTCCATTTGTCCGCTAGGGTCTATACTAACAATAATTCCTTGTTCAATTAACTTACTTGCTAACTTAAAAGTTAATTTAGGGTCCTGATCTTCATTGTCAGGTAATCTATGGGGTCTTGAAACAATTACAGGTATATTATTCTCTTTTAAATATTCTATTTGATTTATTGCTTGTTCTCCATGCACTAAAACAATGTTTTTTATTTTTTGATCTTTTAGAAAATTAATTCCATCAACTATTTGTTTTTCATAACTAGCATGTAAATACATAGTTTTTGACCCATCAAAAACCTCTTTCATTGCTGAATAAGGGAGGTGTTTTGGATTTTGACCTGAATACACCTTTGATTCTTCAAAAAAGTTCTTAATTGATGTTATTGATTTTGAGTAGTTTTTATTTTCCTTTAATGAGGGATCTTCATCTAGCCACCATCTTCCTCTTGAGTATGGACTAGGCCAATTCATGTGGATTCCTTCATCTGATTTAATAAGAGCATCTTCCCAATTCCAAGCATCTAGTTGCATCACGGATGAGCTTCCTGAAATAGTTCCACCTCTTGGAACAACTTGTGCAATTAAAACTCCATTTGGTCTAACACTTTCTACAACCTTAGATTCTGCATTATAAGCAATTGCGCTTCTTATATGAGGAAGAAAATCTCCTAATTCATCTTCATCATCTGAAGCTCTTACTGCGTCAATTTCAACTAATCCTAAAGTTGAATTTATTGCGATAAAACCTGGATATACATGCTTTCCTGTAGCATTTATAACTCTAGGTTGATCTTTTGATACAATTAAAGGAAATAAATCTTCTTTTGAAATATTTTGTCCAACATAATTAATTTTTCCATTAGAAAAACTAAGAGAACCATTTTCAATTGTTGTTCCATCACCAATATGAATAAAAGCATTGGTAATTAAAATATCTTGAGTTTGATTATTTGCCGGTGTTTGCTGTCCTAAAACTAAGTTTAGTGATATGATGCAAAATAAAGTGATTGTTTTTTTCATAATTTTTCAGTCTAAAGTTTCACAATTAAATTCTCTTCTAATAACATTTTTAGGGTTCTGAGTAGGAGCTCCTTTACTAGATGCATCAAGCATTTGACCAATTAAAAAATTTCTTTCTTTTTCTATAGATTTGATTTTTTCTGAAATTTTATCAGCTGAATAATAAGTTATTCCTTGAATCATGGTTTTCTCAGCTTTGGCATATATTGACATTGGATGATCAGACCATAAAACTAAATCTGCATTTTTACCTATTTTTATACTTCCCACCTTATCATCGATATGTAGTAATTTAGCTGGATTTAATGTGACAAATTTCCAAGCATCCTCTTCCGAAACTCCTCCATATTTGACTGCTTTTGCTGCTTCTTGATTTAGGCGTCTTGACATTTCTGCACTATCGGAATTATAGGCTACTAAAACCCCAGCATTATGCATGATTGATCCATTATATGGTATAGCATCATTAACTTCAAATTTATAAGCCCACCAATCTGAGAATGTTGATGCACCAACTCCATGTTTTTCCATTTTATCGGATACTTTATAACCTTCCAGTATGTGTGTAAAAGTATTTATTCTAAAGTCAAATTTTTCAGCAACTTTCATTAACATATTTATTTCACTCTGAACATATGAGTGACATGAAACAAATCTATCTCCTTTTAGAATTTCCCATAAAACTTCCATTTCTACATCATACCTTGGAGCCTTAGTTTCTATTTTTAATTTCTTAGAGAGCTTATTGTATTTAATCCATAACTCCCCATATTCTTTAGCTCGCTGAAAATTATCAACAAAAACTTGTTCAACACCCATTCTGGTTGAAGGAAAACGTGATTGTCTAGTAGATCTAGATTGTTTAACATTCTCACCTAAAGCAAACTTTATAAATGGATCTGCATTTTTATACAACATATTTTCTGCAGATTCTCCCCATTTAAGATTAATTATTGCAGATTGTCCACCAATAGGGTTTGCAGATCCATGAAGAATCTGTATCGTTGTTACACCACCAGCAAGATTTCTAAAAATATTTACATCATCAGGATTAATAACATCCTGAATACTCACCTCTGCAGATGAATTATGCCCTCCTTCATTAATACTAGATGCTCCAATATGAGAATGTTCGTCAATAATACCACTAGTAAGATGCTTTTCACTACCATCAATTACTTCAACATTATTAATATTTCTAATATCCTTTCCAATTAAACTTATTTTACCGTTAATTACTAATACATCAGTATTTTTAAGGATTCCATCGGTTTCATTTGTCCAAACTGTTGCGTTTTTAAATAAAACATCTTTTTGTCTTGGTAAATAAATATTTCCATATGCAATATTTGGATATGTTACAGGTACAGGTTTATAAAACTCAGCCTTTTTTGATTTTTTTGATTCACTTTTAGATTTTAAATCACTTTTATAAGCTGTTGCTGACCATGAAATAGAATTACCCTCAAAATCCACACCATTACCTTTTAAATAGTTTATATCTTCTATTTTACTATTAAATTGGGCAAATTGATTCAGATCCTTGTCAATGATTGTAAAATCTAACCACCCATTTTCATACTTTGATTTAGTTGAATATGATGTTGAATCTTTAGTTACCCTTGCAACAATCTTTTTACTGCTTCCTTTAAGGTTTAATTTAAGAATTTCATCGTTTAGAGAAAGTTTATAATCACCATCAATATTAATATTTTCATCATTAATAAGAACATGAGGTTTGCCTTGAATCCAATTTTCGGTAATAATTGTTTTGTCTTTAAATAATTCACCTGAAGTAATGATGAAATTAGCTAAACTATTTTTTTTAAGAACACCTATTTTGTTTTCCATACCTAATATTTTGGCTGGATAAGTTGTTAGCGCTTTTAAGGCAGTATTAGGCTTTAGACCATACTTAATAGCTTTTTTAATGTTATTAAAAAACTCTTCTGATGATTTTAAATTAGAACTTGTAAAAATAAAAGGTATATTAGAACTTGCTACTTTTCCTGGGTTTGATGGAGCTTGACTCCAATATCTCATTGAGCTTAGAGGAACTTGTTTAGTCAATAATGGGTTGGTTACATTTGTTGCCTTAGGAAAATTTAGAGGGAGAATTAATGTAATATCTTTGTTTTTTATTTCATTCAAGTTTTCATATTCTTTTCCACTTCCAATAATTGCGAATTCGCTATCTAGTTCTTGACTTAAATTAATAGCTCTTAGGGTGTTTAATTTGTCACCGCCCGCATCGAATATTTTAGGTAAATTTTTATTTTCGAGAAGTGCTTCAATTGATAAATCTTTTGTTGATGAGTTACCTAGAGAATACCAACTAGCGTCATGATGTAATTGACGAATTAATGCAATTGAACCCATAATAGAGCCTGGATAACTTTGATTAGACAATACACTCTTTTTAAATGAGTAATGCTCTGCTGATTTTTTAGATATCAGTCTTTTACTGTCATTTTCATAATCATTAAGTGCTACAAGGATACTTGTACCTCTATGAACTCCATTTGCTCTGTGGGTATTTACTATCCCAAAACCCATTTTTCGAATTTTGGAAGCAGAGCTTTTATCATATTTATAGTCAATAATACTATTGTAATCACTTAAAACATGATCATTCCAATAATATCCTTCTCGAGACGGTTCAAATTGATAGCTCCTTCCAGGAGATCCTTTTCGTTTAGCTTTTTTAATTCCAAATTCAGAGTAGATTTCTACAAAAGAAGGGTAAATATGTTTGCCTGATCTATCAAATATCCTTGTGTTTTTTGGTATTGATATGTTTTTACCAACATTTATAATAACACCATTCTTTTCCAATAAAGTAGCATTATCAATTACTATATCTGCAGAAACATGAATTGTGGCATTAGTAAATGCTTGATAGATACTTTTTGTTGTTTTTACACTAGAATTTTCAGGAAAATAGCTCTGTGCTGAAACAAAAGAGAGTGGAAAAATAAAAAGAAATATATATTTTTTCATTATTTATGAGTAATTATGTTTTAAATAGTTAGGAAAAGTAATTATTTTTTTTGACTATTAATGTCATTTTTTAAATCAAAGATTACAAGTGATACCATTTCATTATAACTTTCTATTCCTGATTTTTGATTGTTAATTTTTAAAAATTTATCATATGTTTTTTTAAAAATAGGTTCGAAAGGGTTTTGGTACTTCTTCCAAAATTCATTAATATCATTGAAGTTTTTTTTAACCCCAGGAAAAATTTCTTCAGATAAAATTCTTGCCTTTTTCGAATTTCTTTTATATAAATTAGACATGCAATACCTTAAAGCAAAGCTATATCCTGCATATTTTACATATGGGTTTTTATTGGTGGATGTATTTTTAAAAGCCCAGTAATTTGATTCGTTTTCAGCTGCAACCCCTTTTTGATGTGATTGTTCATGTGCAATAGTCGTTAAATAACTAATCATAGGAATTTTCGCATTTACTTGAGCCTCAAGAGTGAAGGGATTTAAATATCCAGCATAACCCATATAGCTCAGAGAAGTACTCCAAATAGAGTTTTTGACAATATTATATTTTTCATTTGCTAATAATATTCTTGCTTGTTTTTTATCAAACGGAAATTCAATAGGTAATGTATCATGTTTTGAAAGCTGACGGTGTAAATTATTTGTTTTAAGAATCAGATATGAAACAACTTTTTCTAAGTCAGAATCACTGTATGATTTATCTATATTTAATTTTGATTCTAAAGACTCTGCTTGGTAATTTAAACCCCAGCTTAATTGAAAAAATAAATATAATATACTAATACCTGAAGTAATATGTAGAAATATATTATAATAACCCCGTTTATAATGATCCCATCTATAGAAAATGTGATAAGTTAAAAGAATAAAAGACAGAAGATATAAAATATCTCCAATTGAAAATTTAAATAAGGAAAAAAAATCAATTCTAAGTTTTGAAAAATAATAAAAATTAGAATTATATAACTTTATAAACTTAGAACCAGGAGCAATTAATTTAACAAATAGAAATTCAAATGGTAATAAAAATGCTAAGATTAATAAAATTTTTGAATTCTTATTTTTCATTAATTTAAAATCAGTTAAAAACTAATATTAATTATTCTAATAATTCAATTACTTCAATTTCAAAAATTAAGTTTGATTTAGCAGGAATTGTTCGATTCCCTGATTCACCATAAGCAATATCATAAGGAAGAAAAAGTGTCGCTTTATCTCCAACATTAAGTAGTCTAATTCCTTCTTTAAAACCTGGAACTAACTGACCTTGTTCACTAATATCAAAAGGAAGGGGATCATAACCTCCACTATCTTCTTTTCTGAAATCATAAATATCGTTTTCTTTGGCAACATCTAACATACTAGTTTCAACAATACTTCCATCTGATAAGTATACTGCATAATGTGCTAAAACTTTTTTTACAGAACCAACTTTTAGGCCTTTTCCTTTGAGGGTGACATTATATTCAAGACCAGAAGAAGTTGTTTTTACTGTAGTTTTTTGTATCAAAAATTTTTCTAAATTTTGCTTTTGTTTTTCGGAGTTCTTTAGTTCTTTTAATTTTTGCTCTTCTTTCATTTCAGAAAGAGATTGTTCAAAAACTGAAGGAGCATTAAAACCTTTTGCTTTTTCACCCTTTCTGATAATTGTTAATTTTATTATAGTATCATTTCGAATTATACTATTAATCACCTCTTGACCTTCAATTACTCTTCCAAAAACTGTGTGTTTTCCATCAAGCCAAGGTGTTGCTTTATGAGTAATAAAGAATTGACTCCCATTAGTCCCTTGACCAGCATTTGCCATAGATAAAATTCCAGGTCCTGAATGTTGTAAGTCAGTAATTTCATCATCAAATTCATATCCGGGTCCTCCCTGACCTGTAGCCGTTGGATCCCCCCCTTGTATCATAAAATCTTCGATTACACGATGAAAAACTATTCCGTCATAGTATTTTTTTCCTTTATATTCTTTAGTCAAATCTTCACTAGGATGATTACCCTCAGTTAAAGCTACAAAATTTGACACCGTAAGTGGTGTTTTTTCATATTCTAAAAAAAGTATGATGTTACCCTTGCTAGTTTCAATATCAGCATATATACCGGGCTCTAAATCTGGATGCTGATCACATGAGTTAAAAAAAATAAGTAATGAAATTAAAATTGGAGATAAATATCTATTCATTTTTGTTAGTTTAATTATTTGTTAATGATACTAATTTTATGGTAAATCTCAAAGGCTGATTAGAGCCTATTTTTTCAGAATCTCCTTGATATCCATAACAAAAATGGGATGGAAATAAAAAAACACCTGTATCTCCTTCAGATAAAAATTTAACACCTTCTCTTAAAGCTGGAATAATTTCTTCTTTATCTACAATAAATTTTACATTTTGTAGCTCATCTTCACCATATAAAAGGTTTTGATTTAAGTCTTCAATTTCATATTGAATTTCTACAAAATCTCCTTTTTTTGCAAGGAAATTTTTATTTTTATTTTTTTTAACTGAATATAAAAAGCCTAGGGGTGAGCTATTATAAATATTTTTATTATCTAACTTTCTGGCATTATTAATGAGAATTTGTTCAGCCGCAACTCTTGATTTGTTTCTTATAGCAGAACTTTTTAAAAAAACCGAAAAATTTTTATTTAAAGGTTTTCTGGGTTCAATATCGTGACAACTTAAGCCAATGAAACAAAGAATATTAATTAATATTATCTTAATCTTCAATTATATAATTTTAATAGATTTACAAGCCTATTTTTTGTTTCAATCAACGTTTCTTTTGAGACTCCTCCTGCTGCGTTGTGATGTCCGCCACCATTAAAATATTTTTCAGCAAAAATATTAGCTAGAAAATCTCCTTTTGAGCGAAACGACATTTTAATTATGTTCTCTTCTTCACTTTCAATCAGAATTACTGATAAATCTATTTCTTTAATGCTTAAACCATAGTTAACAAAACCCTCAGCATCTCCTTTTTTAAAAGAACATTCGTCTAGCTCTTTTTGACTTAAAGTAATTATGACATAGGGAGCAGAATCAATCTTTATTATGTTTTTTATAGCAATTCCAAGTAATTTCAGTCTATTGTATGAAAAAGTATCATATATTTTTTGATGGATTTCAGAATTATTAGCTCCTTTCTCTATGAGTTTTGCAATTATGTGATGAGTATCAGCAGTTGTTGAAGGAAATTTAAATGATCCAGTATCAGTCATTATTCCTGTATATAAACATGAAGCAATATTAGAACTGATAGCATCTGAATCTATGTAGTTTATTAAATTATATATGATTTCACAAGTTGATCCTATTTTAGGATGAGATAACTTAATGAAAGCATAATCTTTAGGACTTTCATGATGATCAATCATTATTTTTTTTGCCGAAGACATTTTAATATAATCACACATGTTTCCAGATCTTGAAAGATCATTAAAATCGAGCGTAAAAATTAAATCAGCATTTTCTATTTTAACTATTCCCTTGGAAGTGTCATTCTCAAAATTTAAAATTTCATTCTCTCCAGGCATCCATTTTAAAAAGTTCGGATAATCATTAGGAGAAACAATCATTGAATTTAAACCCTTATTTAATAGAAAATGATTTAATGCCAAACAACTACCTATAGCATCTCCATCTGGATTTTTGTGAGGAATAATTACGCAATTGGAGGACTCTTCAATGAGTGATTTAATTTGAGATTCTGACTTTTTATTTTTCATATAAATTACAAATACCAAAGATAGCTATACTTTTTTAATGCTAGGATTTTTGTGCTTAATTCAAATGTTTAACTTTGCCTCAAATTAAAAACATGTCAAGTAGTATAACGTTTTCTATGATCAAGCCTGACGGTATTGAAAATGGTCATATCGGTTCAATCTTAGAAAAAATTAACAAAGCAGGTTTTAAAATTGTAGCGTTAAAACTTACTCATTTAACAAAACATGACGCTGAGTCATTTTATTCTGTTCACAACGAAAGGCCCTTTTACAATGATTTGGTTAGTTTTATAACTAGAGGTCCAATAGTAGCAATGGTTTTAGAAAAAGATAATGCAGTAGATGATTTTAGAACATTAATAGGCTCAACCAATCCAATAGAAGCTGCTGAGGGAACAATTCGAAAGTTGTTTGCTAAATCAGTCGGTGAAAACGTCATTCATGGATCTGATTCTGATGAGAACGCTTTTATTGAATGTAATTTTCACTTTTCAAATCGTGAAATTTTTAGTGAAAAATAATCTGTTTAATTTTTTCACTTTTAAAATTTTGATTTAAGAGTTTAATTATTTTATTCCCCCCAAATCTAAGTTCTTCTTTAAGAGTAGGACTTTTAATCTTGACATATAACACAGATTGTTCTAATTTTACTCTTTCTGTATAAACAGAGATATTATTACCCATTATTTGTTTCCATAATTCGTTAATTTTCAATTCTTCCAAACCTTTTGCTATTGGTTTTTGAGTTGAGAACTGACGTAATACCTGAGAAAGTTTTTGTACTTCAAATTTCCTGTTACTCATAATATTATGGATTAATTCTTTTGTAATGGTACTTTTTGTCTTGAATTTTTAAAATTAGTGAAATACTATCTAATGCAATAATCATTTCATTCCAATCATGCCATTTAGTTTCAAAAATTAAAAGTGCTTCCTTTTCTTTATTTATAATTTCAAAAAAGGTCGTGTCGGTTGATGTTTCAAAACGATTATTAATTAATGGTCTTATTTTCTTTCTCCAACCGTTATTTTTATCTAAAAAATAATAATCTAATAAAACTGCATCTTCTTTAAGTTTAAATATTTCATTTTTTTGAGACACAAAATCTATTTTCCAATAACCATTTAATAGAGTTTGGTTAATTTTTTTTATTGGGGTGCAACTTAATGTAAAAGAAATTGATAGTATATAAAATATTAAAATTAGAAAATGTTTAACTTTTTTCATTGAAATAGTTTATTATAGCTTAGTCAAGCTTGAAAAATTCAAAATCAGATTTAATGGATTCTAATGCATTTAAAGTTCTATCCTCATGTGTGTCTGATAAAAATATTTGGCCAAAACCTTCTTCAAGTATTAACTTTAATAAGTTTGTAACTCTTTTTTGATCGAGTTTGTCAAAAATATCATCAAGTAAAATAATTGGTGACATTCCTTTTTCATTTCTCAGATAATCAAATTGAGCAATTTTCAAGGATATTAGAAATGTTTTTTTTTGCCCTTGACTTCCAAATTTTTTAATTGGCTTTTCATGGATTAAAAAATCTAGATCATCTTTATGAATTCCTTCAGTAGTATATTGAAAAATTCTATCTTTATTTAAAGATTTTGAAAGTAACTCAGATAAAGAATCTTTCTCTAAAGCACTCACATAATTTAATTTTACTTTTTCATTTCCACTATTCATTGCTTCATATCTTTTTTTGAAAAGAGGAGAAAAAATTTTCATAAACTCCTTTCTTTTATCAAAAATAGGTAAACCAAATTTTTCTAACTGATCATTGTATATATCAACTGATTTTTGATCATAAGTATGATTTAAAGCAAAATATTTTAATAATGAATTTCTTTGTGCTAAAACTTTATTATAGCTAAGAAGGTTTGTAAGATAATCTGAATGAATTTGACCTAAAATACTATCTAAAAACTTTCTTCTAAAACTACTTCCTTTATTTATTAAATCAATATCATCAGGAGAAATCATAACTAGAGGTATTAGTCCTATATGTTCAGAAATTTTGTTGTAGATTTTATTGTTTCTTTTTAAGACTTTTTTTTGTCCCTTTTTATAACTACAATTGATTTTTTCAACTCTTGATTTAATTAAAAAATTGCCTTCAATCACAAAAAATGTTTTGTCAAATTTAATATTTTGGACTGAAGTAGGATTAAAAAAACTTTTTCCAAAAGCCAGATGATATATTGAATCAAGAATATTTGATTTTCCAACACCGTTGTTTCCAACAAAACAGTTTATAGATGATTTAAAATCAAAAGATTTAGAAGATATGTTTTTATAATTTGTTAATGTTAGCTTTTGAATATGCATAATAGCAAATATAATAGTCTATTTAATAATATCTTAAATTTTACAAGTATTGTTAAATACATTTTAAAACTCATAAAAAAAAGCTATTTTTGAGAGCTAAAATTTATATAATGGCCACTTATCAAAAACGGGGACAAAAGAGATCTAATAAAGCTCAATCTAAACAAAATCAAAATACTGAAAGCGCAACTGCTGAAGTATTCGAAACTTTAGATTCTACTGCTAGCAAAACAGAATCAATAGTTGCCAAATACCAAAATCATATTTTGGTTATTGTAGGTGGTATTGTATTTATTACACTTGGTTATTTAGGTTATGATAAATTCGTGATTGAGCCTAGATCTAATGATGCAGTTAGTGAGTTAAATCAAGCTCAATATTATTTTGAAATAGCTTTGAATAGTTCAAACTCTGATTCTCTCTATAAGAGAGCTCTAAATGGAGGTGAAGGGCGATACGGTTTTTTAGATATAATTGAAAATTATAAGGGCACGCCGGCTTCAAAATTAGCTACTTATAGTGCTGGTATGTCATATTTAAACATAAAAGATTACGAAAATGCTATTAAATATTTAGATCAGTTTGATTCAGATGATATAATGTTAAGTGCTTTGTCTAAAGGTGCTATTGGAGATGCTTTTGCTCAGTTAGGGCAGACTCAAGAAGCTTATGATTATTATGTTCAAGCTTTTAATGCGAGTGCTAATAGCTATAGCACTCCTAAATATCTATACAAAGCAGGAATGACTGGAGCAGAACTTGGAAAGCACTCTACTGCAATTAAATTTTTTAAAAGGATAAAAGAAGAATTTCCGCAAGTATCTGAAGCACAATTGGTTGATGTACAAATTGGACGTTTAGAAAATATTAAATAATGTCTTCTTTACAAAGTAACCTTTCAGAATATGATTCTTCCATAGTTCCAAATGGTAAAGGTCTTAAAATAGCATTGGTTGTATCTCAATGGAATTCTGAAATAACAGAGCAATTATATAAAGCCGCTTTAACTACTCTTATTAATCATAATGTCCATAAATTAGACATTATTAGATATAATGTTCCAGGTAGTTTTGAATTAGTTTATGGTTCTAAATTTGCTCAGGATAAAAAATTTAATGTTGTGATTGCTATTGGAAGTGTTATTAAGGGAGAGACAAAACATTTTGATTTTATTTGTCATGGTGTTACAAATGGTATAGCTAAGTTAAATTCAAAAGGAAGTTGTCCTGTAATTTTTTGTGTATTAACTGATAATGACATACATCAAGCTAGAGATAGGAGTGGAGGCAAGCATGGTAATAAAGGAGTTGAAGCTGCTGTTAGTGCTTTAAAAATAGCAAAATTAGCCTAGGGATTACTTATATTTTGAATTATATTTAAATTCATTAATTATTTTAAAAGTTGAAATCAAGTCTTTTTAAATTAAGAAAAAATAAACGTTATAATTATACTCCAAGATATTATAAAGGGAAAGATTCTGGGAATATTTATAATTTCGACTCCAAGTTCTCAAAATATAAAGAAATTTATAATAAAAATGATTTTGGAAGTTCTTGGTATGATATCAGACAAAGAATGCGGTCACGAAGTAACAGATCGATTACACCAACATTATTAATCATTATTATTTTTTTGTTTTTTTGTTTTTTTTATATAATTGATTTTGATTTAACAATATTTAGTAGAGGTTAATGCCAGATATAATAACTTTATTACCTGACCACGTTGCTAATCAAATTGCTGCAGGAGAAGTGATCCAGCGACCTTCATCGATAGTAAAGGAGTTGATAGAAAATGCTATTGATGCTGGTGCTACAAATATTGATTTAATAATTAAAGATGCAGGTAAAACTCTTGTTCAAGTAATAGATAATGGAAATGGAATTTCACATAATGAATTGCCTCTAGCTTTTCAAAGACATGCTACATCTAAGATTAAATCTGCTGAAGATCTATTTAGTTTAAAAACAAAAGGTTTTAGAGGAGAGGCTCTTGCATCTATTTCAGCTATTTCTCATGTTGAAGCTGTATCCAGAACTGCTAAAGATTCTACTGCAAAATCTATAAAAATTGCAGGTAATAAAATAGAGAGTGAAGAGTTTAAAGTAGCGCCATTAGGGACTTCATGTTCTGTAAAAAACTTATTTTATAATATTCCTGCTCGAAGAAATTTTCTCAAATCTGATTCTGTTGAACTTCGTCATATAATTGAAGAGTTTAATCGATTAGCAATAGCTCATCCAGATTTAAACTTTTCTTTTGTTCAAAATGCAAAAGAAATATTTGATTTAAAAAAAACGAACTTAAGAAAAAGAATTTCCACAATTTTTGGATCTAAAGTATCAAACTCTTTGGTTCCAGTTCAAGAAGATACCCCTGTTGCTAAAATTAGTGGTTTTGTCATTAAACCCTCAGGTTCAAGAAAATCTCGAGGACAACAATTTTTCTTTGTTAATAATAGATTTGTTAAAAGTCCATTTTTAAACCATTCTGTAAATTCTGCTTTTGAAGGTTTGATATCTTCTGAATATCACCCTGGTTATTTTATTTTTCTTGATGTAGACCCCGATAAGATAGATGTTAATATTCATCCAACTAAAACTGAAATAAAGTTTGAAGATGAACAAAGTATTTATGCTATTCTTAGGTCTACTATTAAACATAGTTTAGGTATTTTTCAGGTATCACCTACATTAGATTTTGATAGAGATTCCTCAATGGATACACCTTATTCATATAAGGAAAAAACACCTTCTAGTCCCTCGGTTTCAATTGATTCATCATTTAATCCTTTTAAAGAAAGTTTAGGTATATATTCTCTAGAATCAAATCAAAAAATTAACCAAATTGAGTTTGAATCTGAAAGTATTCAAAAAGTTATCCATGGTTTAGACTCTGACTTTAATCCTAAACAAATTAAAGTTTTTCAGTTATTTAATAAATACTTAATTACCGCATTACCCTCAGGTTTGATGATAATTAATCAAAATAGAGCACATCAAAGAGTACTCTATGAGAAGTTATTGTCTAATTTATCTTTACAAAACACTCCAAGTCAAAACCTTTTATTTCCTTTTAAAACACCTATAAGTGCATCAGAATTAATTTATTTTAAAGAAAATAAAACTGTGCTTGAAGCTTTAGGTTTTGAATTTCATTTAGATGGCTCCAAAACTATAAACTTCACAGCTATCCCTGTTTTGTTTAATGAAAAGCAATTAGATCAATTATTTGACAAATTATTTTCTAATGAAATCGAATTTAATGGATTTAGTAAAGGTGATGCTATTTCAAAACAGTTATGTAAAGTGATGGCTATACCAAATGGAAAAATATTAAATATTGAAGAGCAACAGGATCTTTTGGCTTCTTTATTTACTTGTAAAGAAAAAAACCTATCTCCATTTAATCGTCCAATTTTCGTTAATTTAGATGCAATCGAAATTGATAAAAAAATTAATTAATGCGGAAAGCTTCCGAGACAGTTAAACACCTCCTGATAATAAATGGTATATTTTTTTTAGCCACTTTGCTTATAGGTGAATATACTTATGATTTATTTGCATTACATTATTATGAATCACCAAAATTCCAATATTGGCAAGTATTATCACATATGTTTATGCATGGTGATTTTTCTCATATTTTATTTAATATGATTGGTCTTTGGATGTTTGGAACCCCAATTGAGCAAATGTGGGGAAAAAATAAATTTATTTTCTTTTATTTATCAACGGGGCTTGGAGCTGCAGCATTACAATTGTTATTGTATAGCTTTCAGGTTAATCAGGCTAATGATATTTTTTTGAATCTAAATATAAATTCTTCAATCATTTCAGAATTTTATTCTTCCTCTAGACTACCATCTAATATTATTAATTTAATTGAAGTTGAAACTTTTCAAAGTGCATTTTCAGCATATAATTCAGTCTTGGTTGGAGCTTCAGGCGCATTGTATGGTGTTTTGGTTGCTTTTGCAATGTCATTTCCTAATACTCAGTTGATGTTGTTGTTTCCACCAATTCCAATTAGAGCTAAGTATTTGGTTCCTTTACTTATTGCAGCAGATGTATTTTTTGGATTTTCATCTTATTCTATTGGGCCAATAGCCCATTTTGCTCATGTAGGTGGTGCTTTTACAGGTTTTATTATGATGCAGTATTGGAAAAAAAATCAATTTAATAATAAAAGATGGGATTAATGATTGATTGGCAAAACTTGAAAAATAGATATAACTATTTTTCTATTTCTGAAAAATTGATTGTAATAAATATTTTATTTTTTATTATTCCATTTATTATTAATACAATATTATTTCTTTTCAATTTTTCTTCTGGAAATTTTATTTCATGGGTTGAATTATCACCTAAACTTTCTATTTTAGTATTAAAACCTTGGACATTATTGACATATTCATTTTTCCACAGAGGAATCCCTCATTTATTTTGGAACATGTTAATGCTTTATTATGCTGGCTCAATATTTCTCAATCTTTTTAAAAAAGAAACATTCATAAACACCTACTTTTTAGGTGTTTTGTTTGGAGGGATTTTATTTGTTTTAAGTTATTTAATTTTTCCTGTGTTTCAAGGAAGCTTTCCTCCAATGATTGGTGCCTCAGCAGGAGTTATGGCTGTTTTGATTTTTGTATGCACTTATAATCCTGAGACTGAAATTAGACTTTTATTTTTTAATTTAAAACTTAAATATATAGGAATTGCTTTTGTTGCAGTTGATTTAGTGATGATTCCTTATGGTAATGCTGGGGGAAGAATTTCTCATTTGGGGGGAGCTATTTTGGGTTTTATTTATGCTCAAAATTTATCTCGTGGAAATGATATTGGATCATCTTTTGAAAAATTATGGAAATACTTAACTAAAGTATTTTCTAAACCCTCGTTAAAGACAGTTTATAGTTCTAAAAAAAGTTCATCAAATAACAAAAATTCTCAAAACAATCAAGTTGAGATTGATTCCATTTTAGACAAAATTTCTAATTCTGGATATGAAAGTCTCACTAAAAAGGAAAAAGAAACTTTGTTTAATGCTGGAAAAAAATAAATATCTTTCAAAGTGATCTAATATAATCTAACGTTTCAGGACCAAGATTAAATAAAACGTCGATTATGCTTAGATCACTTTGAAAGCCGTCTTTCTCTAGAAAAACTTGATTATAGGGTTTGAAATTAGTTGATTTCTTTTTAGGATTTAATATTTGATTAAGTTTAGAAATATCATCGATTTGATTTGTTTCTTTAATTTCAATAGAAGTATTTAAAAATTTTAAAATTTGAATTAAAATTTTAAAATTAAAGTCAAAAAGAAACTTTTGTTTCTTAAAAAAGAAGGGAGCTAATTCATCTTGGTAGTATTCATAAAAAGGAGATGATTTATAAGCTGATTCTATTGCCCTCCAGTGGTTTTTTTGCCATTGCATTTCATTGTGAATGGTTACGTCTTTATCTTTCTTAACTCTTGAGTTATTAGTTATTGGTATTGTAAGTTTATGAAGACCATTAGCACCATATATAATACACCTGTTTCTAAAAGTTTGTTTTTGATAATTTGTGTTAATACAAATCGACAATTTATTTTGATTAATTGCACTTTTAAAATAACTTATTGGAGGTAAATAAGCTGGTATTAAGATCATTTAGAAATCTTTTTATTTCTTCTTCTTCGAATGAAAACAAAACTTTGCCATAATCCAATAATGAACAGAAAGTGTGGAAGATAAGATTTTCTTTCACCTTCACCATGTACCACTGAGAAAACTCTTTCCCAACGAACTCTCCAGTTTTTAAACCCATCATTAAACCCATCAATACTCATCCAGATAAAAACAGGTTTTCCCATTACATGATCTTCGGGAACAAAACCCCAAAATCTACTATCTTCTGACCTGTGTCTATTATCACCCATCATCCAATAATAATTTTGTTTGAAAGTATATGAAGTTAGTGTTTGATTATTAACAATAAAAGTATTATTTCGTCTAGTCACTTTATTTCCCTCATATTCTTCAATTATTTTTTTGTACAATGGGTAGGTCTTGTTTTTAAGGGCTACTTCAGCTCCCTTTTTAGGGATTATAATTGGCCCAAAATTATCTTCGTTCCAATCAAATGTTATTCTATTAGGAAAAAAGCTTTCATTAGGGGTTTTAATTTTTGATATATTTCTAATAATACTATCGTGTTTTTCAAGTTCTTGAAATTTTAATACATTATCAAAAGTTGTATTTATTGTTTTTTTCTTAGTCATTAATTCGGACACTTTTAGGCCTAGGCTTCGAACTAGTTTTACAGGTAATCCCCTTGCGGGTGTAATCACAGAAAAGTTTTCGACTGTATTTCCCTGTCGCCCTATAATGTAAGGTATTAGGCTTTGATAGGAACTTTGAGTTATGTTTTCTATTCGATATATTCTTTCAAAATCATTAATTCCATGCTTTAAAAGTTTTCTTGAAGAAATTCCTTCATTATTATAAACGGTATATGTATGTTGAATTTTTGCCCATTCAGGTAAAATGTTTTCTAAATTATTTATATATGTAATTCCATCTCTTATTTCTAAAGTATCTCCTGAAATTCCAACACAACGTTTAACATAGTTAGATTTTTTATCAATTGGTTTTCTAACACCTTTTTCTCTAACAAAAAATTGTCTAACTGTATCTGCTGGCCAATTAAAAACAACAATATCATTTCTTTTAATTTTTTGAAAACCGGGAAGACGTAAAAAAGGTAATTGAGGTTTTTTCAGGTATGACCTTGTTTTGATGAGTGGTAATGTGTCATGAACCATAGGTATTGCGAAAGGAGTAGTTGGAATTCTAGCTCCAAAGTGAAATTTACTTACAAATAAAAAGTCCCCAATTAGTAAAGATTTTTCTAATGATCCAGTAGGAATAATAAAAGGTTGAATAAAATATGTGTGAACTAATGTAGCTGCTATTATTGCAAACATCATTGAACTAAGCCATTCTCCAAAAGTAGAATGAGAATTTAAATTTCTATCATTAAGGTAATTGACTTTTTTAGAGTAGTTAATAAATAAAATGTAGAAACCTAGAGAAAAGATAACTAATAAGGTGTCTTTGGTTGAGTTTTTACCAAAACTTCTAATGGTTTCTACCCATATAATCCCAAACATCATTAAATTGATGACTGGAATAAATAATAAAATCACCCACCATTTAGGTCGTTTTATTATACTCATTAATACAAAGGCGTTATATATTGGAATTGCTGACTCCCATGATTTTCTTCCAGCTATTGAGTACAATCTCCAAGTTCCTATAAAATGAATTAATTGTATACTTAAAATAAAAATTAACCACTCATTGAAGTTCATAAATGTTGTGTGTTTAGTAGATTATATTGATTTTAGAACATCTGACATTGAATAAACCCCAATTTTCCCATGTAACCATTCTGCAGCAATGACAGCTCCTATAGCATAACTGGTTCTTGAATAACTTTCATGATTTATAGTTATTTTATCAAATTCTGAATTGTATGCAACATTATGCATACCATGAAAATTTCCTTCGCGAGAAGATTTTATTTTTAAAGTTTCTTTATTATCCTGATGAAGACTCCAGTTTTTGTAATTAGAATTTGAAATTATATCATTTGCTAATGATATTGCAGTGCCACTAGGCGAGTCAATTTTTTGAGCATGGTGTATTTCATTTAATTCGATAGAATAATTATGTGATTTCATAAGTTTAGCTAGAGATTTGTTTAATTGAAAAAATAAATTTACTCCAATACTAAAGTTGGATGAATATAAAAACCCTACTTTATTTTGAATTGCTAATTGTTCAATGTTTTTTAAATCTTTCAGCCAGCCAGTTGTTCCGCTCACTACAGAAATTTTATTATTGATTGCTTTTTTAATATTATTAAAAGCTGAAGAAGGAACGCTAAAGTTTATTGCTATGTCTGCGTTTATAATATCTACATCTTTTTTTGAATCAATTTTGCAAACAATAGTATGATCCCTTTCTATAGCTACAGCTTCAATAGATTTACCCATCTTTCCATAACCCAAAATAGCTATTTTCATATGATTAAAATTTAAATTTGACCGTAAAACCTATTATTTCAGATTCGCTAATGGGTTCAAAATTAATATTTGGTGTAAAGCTTAAATCATCATTAACGTTGAATTGCATCAAGTGTGCGCTAACATTTGCTTCAAGAATATTTAACATATAAGTTCCGATGATAAAAATAAATGACATATCTCTATATTTTTTATGGAAATCCATTCCTTTTAAAAGTTTTTCATTCTGAGGTATAAGATCAATATATTCATCATCTTTAAATCCTGCAATTCTTCTCTTATAGATTCCTCTGTATTTATTATACTCATTTTTGTTGTAAACATATCCGTAAACCGCACTCCCAATTGCTGCATAGACTAGCGGGACTTTCCATGCATTTCCTGAATAAATTTGACCTAATCCAGGAAAAATAGCTGAATAAAATGCTGCTTTAGATGGGGTAAGGGGGTCAGACATAAGTTCAATTTTTCTTTTTTTTCTAGCACTAAATTCTTGACTATATAAATATTCATTGCTTAACATTAAAATGATTAATAAAAATAGTCTATACACCCTTATTAATTTTACTTACAATACGATTTAAATCTTCTTGCGAATTGAACGATATAGTCAAAACTCCTTTTCCATTATTGTTAACATTAACTTTTACTTTAGTTTCTAATAGATATGAAAGATTATTAGCAGTAATCAATGTGAATTTAGGTTTATGTTTATTCAATTCTATTTTAGTATTGACTTTTAGTTTATTGACAATTTCCTCAGTATTTCTGACCGACAATCCTTTCTTAAGTATTTTCTCGTAAATTTTAATTTGATTTTTACTATTATCTATACTTATTAGAGCTCTTCCGTGACCCATTGAAATAAAACCATCTCTGATCCCAGTTTGAACTATTGGATCTAGTTTTAATAATCTTAAATAGTTTGTAATTGTACTTCTTTTTTTTCCAACACGGTCACTCAATTCATTTTGAGTTAATTGGATTTCTTCTATCAACCTTTTGTATGATAATGCAATTTCAATTGGATCTAAATCTTGCCTTTGAATGTTTTCAACAAGGGCCATTTCAAGTGACTCTTGATCATTGATTAATCTTATATAACAAGGAATTGTTTCAAGTCCAATTAGTTTAGTGGCTCGTAATCTTCTTTCTCCTGAAACTAATTGAAATGAGTTATTATCAAGCTTCCTAACCGTAATGGGTTGGATTAGCCCTAGCTCGCTGATAGATGAAGCTAATTCATTTATACTTTCTTCATTAAAATAAGACCTTGGTTGAAACGGGTTAGTGGAAATTAAATTCAAAGGTATTTCTATAATATTTCCAACATTTGAATCTTTTAAACTGACTTTAATGTCGGGTAAATCTTTTGAGTTGTCATTCAAAAGTGTAGAAAGTCCTCGACCCAGAGCTTGTTTTTTTGATGATTTTCCCATTATAATTTATTTTTTTTAATTATTTCATTAGCTAAAGAAAGATAGTTTTTTGCTCCTCTACTTGATGCATCATAAGATATTATATCTTTTCCATAACTTGGAGCTTCACCTAAAGTTGTGTTTCGTTGAATTATTGTCTTAAAAACCATTTTTCCAAAATGTTTTTGAACTTCTTCTACAACTTGATTTGATAACCTTAATCTAGAGTCATACATTGTTAGAAGCAGTCCTTCAATACTTAGATTTTTGTTATGAATTTTTTGAACACTTTTGATAGTATTTAATAGTTTTCCTAATCCTTCAAGCGCGAAGTATTCACATTGGATGGGAATAAGTACAGAGTCTGCAGAGACTAATGCATTTAAAGTTATTAACCCTAAAGATGGGGCGCAATCAATTAAAATAAAATCATAATTATTTTTAACATCTAATAAAGCCTTTTGTAGCATATACTCTCTTTTTGGCTTATCAACTAATTCTATTTCTGAAGCAACTAAATCAATATTTGAAGTAATTATATCTAGGTTAGGTATAGATGTTTTTATTATAGTTTTCTCAGCTGATACAGAATGTTCTAAAAGTCTATATGTACCATTACTTTCTGTGTTAATTTCAAAACCTAAGCCTGAACTTGCATTCGCTTGAGGATCAGCGTCTACTAAAAGAATTTTTTTCTCTAAAACTCCTAGTCCTGCAGCCAAATTAATTGTTGTTGTTGTTTTTCCTACTCCGCCTTTTTGATTGGCAATAGCTAAGATCTTACCCATTTTAGATTTTATTAAGGCCTAAAAATACAATTATTTGAGTGCTTATGAAACTTATATATGACAATGATTTGTTAACATTTGTTAATCAATAGTGTCTTTAAACTCAACATAGAAGATAGTTTCATTATCTTTTTTAAGGTTATAGTTTCTTCTACCAAAAACCTCTAAACTATCAGGGTTTTTTAAAACTTCAATAGTGTTTTTGTCTTGATCAATATTTTTTTCTAATTCTATTTTTTGAGCTTCTAGTTGATTGATTTCATTATTTAATTCATCATGAATTAGCCATGAGTGAGTGTCCAAGAAAACCATCCATGTTAAAAAAATTAAAATTATGATTGAATACTTCAACTTAACAATTTTTTTAAAGAAAGAAATAAAAAAATCAAATAACTTCATAAATCAAATAGGGTTTTTAATATTATTTACATCTTCAACGGTAATTTGTATTTCATTTGAGTTACCCCAGTTATTCTTTATATAATTTAAAACATCTGATATTTCTTCTGCATCTAATCCTTGAGATATCATAGAATTTCCCTCATATTCCTTACCATTAACAATGATAGGTCCTTTAGCTCCATACTTTATGATTGAAATACTTTTTTTAATATTTAGTAGAAAATCAGAATTGGCTAGGGGAGGAATTGTCTTTATCAAACCTATGCCATTTGGGCCATGGCATTGAATGCAAAAGTCGTCGTAAATCATCGATCCGTCTTCTATACTTTGTTCAATTGGTTTATTTTGTATTGAAAATAAAATACCAAATAAAGAAAAAACGTATATCAATAAAAATATTCTCATTGTATAGGTAAAATTTTAATAATTCCTTTGCCTTCAACTCCAAGATATAAATAACCATCTGGACCTTGTTTTACATTCCTTACTCTTCCGATACCATCCAGGATCTTTTCTCGATAAACTACTTTATTATCTTCTATTACTAGTCTTTCAAGATATTCAAACACTAGAGACCCCACAAACAAATTTCCTTTCCATTCTGGGTATATATCTGATGTTGAAAAACTCATACCGCTTGGAGCAATTGATGGTTTCCAAAAATAAATTGGTTGTTCCATTCCTTGGGCCTCTGTTTTATCTGTGATTGTTGTACCAATATAATTTATTCCATAAGTAATTATTGGCCACCCATAATTTTTTCCTATTTCTGGAAGATTAATTTCATCACCTCCTCTTGGTCCGTGTTCATGTTCCCAAAGAACCCCTGTTTCAGGATGAACTACTAAGCCTTGTGGATTTCTATGACCATAAGAATAAATTGCAGATTTAGCATTTTTTGATATTGTGAATGGGTTGTCATTTGGAATACTTCCGTCTAAGTTTAAACGATATATTTTTCCTCCATCTAATTTAATATTTTGTGGATTAACATCTCTATTTCCTCTATCTCCGACTGAGAAAAATAAATGTCCATTATTATCAAAAACAATCCTTGACCCCCAATGCTGTCCTTTTTTTGTGTTTGGAACAGCCTTATAAAGTAAACGTAAATCAATGATTTTTGTATCAAGTAGTTTTGCTATGTATAGTGCCGTGTTTCCACCCGAACCCTCCCCATCTTGAATACTTATTGTAAAATAAATAAGATTATTATTTTTATAATCAGGATGTAGAGCCACGTCCAATAGTCCACCTTGACCTCTAACGTATGCTTTAGGAATTCCATCTATTATTATTTTTTTCCCATTAGTAACTCTATATAAAATTCCAGATTTTTCAGTAACAAGCATCTCTTCGCTATTAATAAAATCCATACCCCATGGAATTGGTATTTCATCTACAACAACTTCTATTTTATAACTAATTTTGTTTTCAGGTTTAATTTTTGGAGGGTTTTCTACTTGACAAGAAATAGTATTAGAAAACACAATTAAAAATAAATTTAAATAGAGATATTTATTCATATTAGTTTTTTTCTTTAATATAAAGATAAGTATCAATTATAATACAAAATTGAATAAAAATTTGTCGGGATGACAGAATTTGAACCTGTGACCCCACGCACCCCATGCGTGTGCGCTACCAAGCTGCGCCACATCCCGAAGCTGCAAATATAAATTTTATTTTATTTCTTTCTATATTTCTTTCTTTTCGGTTTCAAAGAGAATCCAACTTTTACAATTACATATTATTGAAGGGTTAAAAAAAATCATAAATAAAATAAAGCTTGAGATCATTTTTAATTATAATTTAAAAATTCGATTCATCATTATCCACTTTTCATTTTTATTTCTAAAAGGTAATGGTTCTTGAAACTCCCACATCAGTTTTTCCCATTTTTGAATAATAGGATTTGCTAAATCGTATTTATTTTTTTTTTCATCGGAGAAAGAATCAATTGTATCAATTAAGAAGAACAATCTGTTTGAAATATTATAAATTTCAGCAGTTATTACACCATTTTTTTTAAAACTTTCTAAAACCTCAGGCCATACATTTTGATGGTGTTCAATATATTTTTTAATTAAATTTTTGTCATTTTTTAAATCTAGCGTGTAGCAGTATCTTTTCATTCTTTTAGGCTTAAATTTCCAATTTTATATCCAAAATGTGCAATAAATAAAAAACAAATTAATGGTAGAGTGAATGACAAATTAATTTCAGAAACTCCAAAAATTGTAATGTCATTAACATTATTACCTCCAATATCGATAATAATTGCTTGTAGTTTAGGCATTAGAGCTCCACCTACAATTGCCATCACCAAACCAGCTGATCCAATTTTACTTTCTTCATCATTTAAATCACTTAAAGCTATTCCATATATTGTTGGAAACATTAAAGACATAAAGAATGAAACACAAACTAAACAATAAAGTCCTAAAATTCCTTTAAAAAAAATAATTCCTAAACAGAAGAAAATAGCAAAAAAGGAAAAGAACATTAGTAATGCCCCAGAATTAATAAATCGTAGCAAATAAATTCCAAAAACACGTCCAACTGCAAAAAGAACAAAAGCAATCATTTGATAGTAACCAGCTGTAGCCATATCTATTCCTTTTCCTTCAGCATATTGATATATGTAGGTCCAGCACATTATT